>JYMV01047369.1_pt1 | contig 11880 bp, 11 predicted proteins | sample 338911 | NCBI WGS metagenome assembly JYMV01 (sample SAMN03354496, study PRJNA234377) | hydrothermal vent metagenome | biome: Deep sea; feature: Hydrothermal plumes at the Eastern Lau Spreading Center, Western Pacific Ocean; material: Seawater | place: Tonga | collected 2009 | depth 2000 m m
TGGTCAAGGCGAGTGGACCTGGTCGATATTCGCCAATGAAGCCGATCCTGATTCGCCATTTGAGCCGATGCCCGACCCCGACCCCGGGAATGCCTGGGATTTGACCGTCACATTCGTGATTATGGTTCCTTCAATCGTCGAACTCGCCTGACCATCACTCGGATGGGGGATAAATTCAGTCATTAATTCTAATGGGTATGGGTTGCCAACTTCGGCCGTGCTCAGCCGAGCATGATGATGGCGATGACGATGAATAATCCAACATCGGCAATGGCATGGCATAACCACACTACCCAGACGCTGCGATAGCGCAGATACAGCCACGAGAACAGCAGTCCGGAGACAAAGATTGCCGTGGTGCCGAGCACCACCACCCACCAGACCACAGAGAAGGCAAGAACGATGATATGGTGGATGGTGAAAACCGTGGCCGACAGCAGGATTGGCTTGGCCATCCCCGAATCGCCGAAAACGGTCTCAGCGCGAGTGGTGATGAACCAGCGAAAGACGAATTCCTCAAGCACCGAATTCAGGAATATCCAGTATAGGCAGGCCATAAGCAGAATCCGCCAATCGGTCATACCGAACATCCCCCAAGTGGTGCGAATCTCTTCGACATCGATAACCCGCACACCGATGATAAACCACGCTGCTAGAATCACTCCCCCCATCCCCAATCCCAATGCGGCAGCCACCCCCCAACCTCCTCGGGTTGGGGGAGACCAAGATATCGGGTTTCCTTCCAACTTGAGATACCACCACAGCGGCAGTGCCAACAACCAGACTTTTGAGAGTACGAAAACCGCTTGAGCAAGCGACCCATCACCGGAATACTGACTGAATAGAAGGTTCAGCGAGGGAATCGGAGCGATGAGCAGAATCGCTATCCACGCCCTGCGCCTCTCCTCCTCCATGAATCTTGAACAGGTGATGCCAATATGAGCCTAACCACCTCATGACTCTGGAGAATGGTCGAAGATTCCAATCAAAGTGGACGAATCGGTTACGGGCTGGGTGGATGCATGGTGTTAGCATCACCATCTGCCGCTACGGTGCCGCTTGCAGAGTCTGAACCGGCAATCATCTCGACCGGCAAGGTCGATTTCCATCGACTCTCGGCTAATTTCTTGGCCTTACCGTCGGCGATTATCGGGTGAATGTCCATCAGGTGACCATGGAAACCATGGACGAGAAATTTCACTCGTAGGTCTACACTACGGTCGCGCTCGACCATCTCAAGCATCTCATCGTCGAGGGCAATGGTGGCTAATTCACTGCCATCACTGGCTTCGCTCAATACCAAGTTGCTTTCGGTAAGGTGGAAGCGAGGGGCGAAATCGAAATCATTGATGGTGTGCATCCAGACATCGGTATCGATGACCAACGTAGCGCGCACTTGGACCTTGTTGACGACTACCGATTCGACCATTACGACCAAGCCTAGCGAGGCGCCGCCCTTTGAAGTCATTTTCCATTGCTAGGTCACAATTTGCAGGTGGAATTGAGTGGATGTAGGGGTACCCCACGTATCTATCATAAGGTAATAGGTAGGTATTCAATACATGCCTTCGGGATATGGAAATGGAAGTCAGAAAGAAGCAAGAAGAGACCGAGCTGAAAAAACCCGAAGTCTTCACCGACGATGGGTGGCATCGGTGGATTTTCGATTTCCTAAATCACTTCTGCCGCTCCTGCCCGCACACTCCTAAGCTACAAGTGGTGATGTCAGGATTGGCCAATAGAGCGAGCCAGAGTGCTGGCGAGATGAGTGGTTGTCCGGGGTATCCCACGTATCTATCATAAGGTTAGAGGTAGGTATTCAATACATGCCTCCGAGATATGGAAATGGAAGTCAGAAAGAAGCAAGAAGAGACCGGGTGCGACAAGAGGTCATCAAATTCGTCAAGGATAATCCCGGATCGTCGGCACAATCGATAGTCGCTTATCTGAGCGTCGACGTCGGCCTGCGAAATCATGGCCTGACGCCGCGCAAAATCGGTTTTTTCATTCCCCGTTATTGCCCTGAGGTCACCTGGTATCAAGACCATGCAGCCGGACGCCGGGTCTATGCTGCGAAGGAATCAAACTATGCTCAAAACCGAGCTGAAAAAATCCGAAGTTATGCCGAGCATCGCACCGGTCCGCACACTCCTAAACCCCAAGTGGGGATGTCAGGATTGGCCAATAGAGCGAGCCAGAGTGCGGCTGAGATGACTGCCGCCAAGGCAAACCACGCCACCACGGCCACCGCCGTATCTACAAGTCGAGCTGCCAGCATGGCGCGCGGGAATCTAGGCGGGACTTCGTCACGCTCCGACACCGGACTTGGCGCAGAATCCTGAAATTGAATTATTCAAAGAGAGTATATTCACGCTCTCCAAGTCCCGAGAGGACCCCTCTCGAGGGATTGACGACGACGACCTCGGCAGCGCTGCGCCAAACTTTGAGGTCGTTGCGGCTATTGCCGCAATAACCGAACCCTTTCTCGCCATAGCGCTCGACCAACGCCGCACGCTTCTTTTCCCCGGCAAGGTTAACCATTCCATCACTACCCATCACATCGGAAAAAATCCCAAGATGTGCAGAGATTTTTTCGGCAACGATAGCATCGCTGGCAGTACATAGAATCAGATTACGCCCGGCAGCGTGTTGGTTATTCAACCACTCTAGAAATTCTTGATGATATTTCAGTTCGGACGGCTCAAAACGCAGGCGCTTTCCAAGCCAACGTTTCCACTTCGACCGCCGTCCGGTAATCTCCAACCAGAAACATCCAGGTAGCAACCATGGGCGCCACAATATGACCCTCTTCATCGTCACCCAACTCATGTCGGTCAGGATAGTGGTGCCGTCCAAATCGACGGCCAATGGCAGGTCAATACTCATATGAGACATCATTTCGCGGGCGAGCGCCATCCTTCAATGTTGGCGCACATCACCTGTCTCCGCCAACATTTCCTTGATTTCCACCTTTTTCGGTATCCGTGAATGTGAAAGCACAAGGTGACTTCCGGCTCACAAATGGCAAGAGAAATTAGCGAAGCGGCGATGGTCAAGGCGACCGGACACGGCAAAGAGCATTGGTATCCGATTCTCGAGGAATTGGCCAAGACCGCGAGCGAGCGCAAAGAGATCACCATGGGGTTGTTGCAGGCTCATGACGAACACCTCAGCGCCTGGTGGGCACAGATGGTTACAGTGACTTGGGAACGCGATACCGGACAGCGAGTCTTGAACCAATCATGCTTTGGAGATTATCAGTTCTCTGTATCGAAAACCTTTGCTGGAGATGAGCACTTGACTTGGGCGGCCTTGGCCGGAACCGACTGGCTGGAGGGGATGGTGTGGGAAGAAGGGGCTGAATTTGCCACCGAAGCGGGAAGCGCGACCGTCAGAGCGGTCAGGCCGGGTAAGTTGTTGCGAATATGGTGGCATGGCCATGGTGAGGCACCGAAGTCGGTGCTCGAGGTGCAGTTATGGCCGAAGGGTGAGAAATGTTCACTACGCTTCCAACATCAGAAACTACCCAACGAAGAAGATATCGAGCCACTCAAAGCCCGGTGGCGAGAAGCACTTGGAAAAATAATGCAGAACTGATATCATTTTGAATGGCCCAATCAACATATGTACTATCCTCGTTGTGGGGCATGTGTGTCCGAAAAGACCGCATATGAGAAGAAAGAGGGCGAAAGGGCATTTGGATACACCATGCTCTCGGTTGGTGCGGGATGGTTCGCTTTTGCATACTTCATTTGGCAACTCCCGTTTTTTTGGAATTCGATGATGTATGAATCGGTATGGTGGGGGCTACTAGCAATACTGTTGACCTACATTGCAATAATACCATTTTTCAGTGGGCTACTGGCCATTTTCCTTTCGTCATCTGAAAAGTCAGGCGCTCATAAGGAACAGATTTGGGTTGGACTGTCCCTATTACTACCCAGTATTGAATGGCTGTACCTGTGGATGCTATGTCTCCCTGATGCATGGGGCCTGTATCCCTACGATGCCTGGTGGAAATTCCTCATCGCCATTCCACTTCTGGCGTGGGCGACACCGGGGGCTATTGCCTCTGTTTACATGATTCTTGGACCCGGACCTCAGCCACCAATCGAATTGGGCAGCAGATATCTGGAGAAGGGGATGAAGGGTGATGATGTGCGAGAAATGCAAGCTCTACTCAACCAGCATGGAGCCAGTATCGGGGTCGACGGTAGTTTCGGTTCTCAGACCGAGGATGCGTTGAAACAATTCCAGAGCGATTCGGAGTTGAAGGTCGACGGAGTCGTAGGAAAGAAGACCCTTGCCGCACTTCGAATAGACCTGCCACAATCTGAACCTACTTTGGAAATCGAACCTGCTAACCCTCAACCGTACACACAGTTTACCGTGAGTTTTGCTGGTAGCTCTGGGGATTCACATGCCTGGATTGGAATCTTTTCGCTAGGCGCATCAAATGGTGAGCACCATGGGAGATGGTTCTATGTCGGGGGTTCACAGTCGCCAGGCGAAGCGATTACCGAGGGTACACTGACGTTCTCTGAAGGACAGCCCACAGGAGATTATGAAGTTCGGTTATTCGGGGATAATGGACTTGAACGCCTCCTAATATCTCATGCCTTCACTGTTACAGAACCTGAGCCCGAGCCCGAGCCCGAGCCCGCACAAACCGAAGAACCAATTCCAGCGAAGGTTGAGGAGCCCGAATCACCCCCCTCGAATGACTTGAAAGCGGTCGCCAAAGACCTGCAAACAGCCGCTTTTTCATCTGACCGCAAGAAGATTATAGAGGGGTTGGGAGATACTCCACAATCGCTCGACATCACCATTGAGCGAGTGGATAGAACAACTGGCATCGGACTTCCGGATGAGTTGAGGAGAGGTATGACCATTTATGGTAAGAATACCGATGGTTCTGAACTGGAGATTAGAATGCCGAATTCGATGAATGATGAACTCAAGAAACTCGGTAAAGGCGACTCTCTGAGTTGTGATGCTGTCGCGGTAAGTTGGAACTCGATGCGCAAACTCATTCAGATGAATTGGAAAGGGTAGCGGATCCACCGCGACCTGAGCGCCGGAGCGAGTGTATCGAGTGAAACGCGAATAACGTTTGAATGCACTAGGATTCAGTAATGGTGCGCGGGGCGGCTTCAATAGCCAAAATAAAACATAACGTAGTGGCCTTTGAAGCGGACCCACCGCGATTCGAACACGGGTTTGAGGCTCCGCAAGCCCCAGTGATATCCAGGCTACACTATGGGTCCTATTCCCCCCGAATCGCACCCCCTCTTTAACCGCGACGGAATCGATATTGCTAGCCACCGTCTAGCGGTGCCTTCAATTCACCAAGGCCGGTGGCACGACCATGGCGGTAACCCAGTCACGGCGCATCGATTTTCCCCAGGTGGACATGGCAGGGATCGTCTACTATCCGGAGTATTGGGATATGTGCCATCGATTCTTTGAGGGGAGTTGGCCGCAGATTGCGAAAATCGATTATCCAACTTTATTCGGTGAGCGCAGGATTGGTTTTCCGGCGGTCGACAACAAGGCTACTTTTCATGCTCCTCTGAGGTATGGCGATGTGGTAGAGTGTAGGTTGTGGATCTCCAAAATGGGGAATTCCTCGGTCGAATGGCAGTATCGATATTTCAACCAAGGGGGGGACTTGGTATGGTCGGCTAGTGTAATGACGGTGTGCGTCGACATGGATTCACTTGCGCCGATGTCGATACCCGAGGATTTACGTGCTGGGCTTGCCGCGACCAAAGCGGAAGGTGGCGATGAATGAGTGAGCCCGAGGAGAAAAACACCATCGTCCAGAACATCTCGATTTCTGATTCTGTGGTGATGGGTAACGTTGAGGCCACGGCGAAGGTCGAGACCATTTCTCCTCGTAAAAAAGGTGAGTTTGAGCCTGTTGTTATGACCACCGATAGGGTGACTCCGGCGATTCTCGGTCTGCTGTTTCTGGCCGGTGCCGGACTGATGGGAACGATTGCCTTCGGTAGTCTGCAGGTTCATTTCACTGACTACCCGACCGAGAATAAAGAGGTGGCTGTGGCTGGATTCACCACCCAAGGCGCCAATATCACCTACGAGGAATACGACCAATTCGTTCAGGAGATGCGGCAGGAGAATTACTTCATGATAATCGGTGGACTGGGTGGGTTGGCGGCACTTGGGCTGGCCGCCTCGGCGCTGTTGTTTCTCAATCGCCGCCATCCTGCGGCTCATGTCGGTATGGCTGCCAATGTGCTGGTGATTCTACAGGCCTGGTGGGCTGGAAGCGTGGCCTCGGTAATCACCGCTGATTACGTTCCCGAGATTGCCAACACGTATTTTCTCCTAGGGGTCTTCCATGCCTTGGCTGCGGGCTGTTGCTTCATCTTCGCCTCCTCAATCGTAATGACCGCGGCCGGGAGGGCCAGCCTCAGACCATGGGGGGAGCCCGACATGGAAATACTGGCGAGTATTCTCACTCCGCACCGCGACGATAGCGAGGAATAGACTCCGGTGGCCGGATTTCCTGTCTTGTTGAGATGGTGGCCTAGTCTTGCGATGGTGCATCGCTCTCGGGGCGTCTCCATTTCTTTTGCAGGACTTTCGCCAAGTCTTCGTCAACCTTGGCATTCCACCAATCCGCACCCTGCCAGATGGCGTAACGGCCGCGGATGCCGCGCAGGTCGGCACCTGTAAGTTTGCAGTTGCGGAAGTCGGCCATGTTCATCTTCGCCTTGCGCAGGTCGGCGCCGCGGAAATCACAGTTATCGAAATTTGACTTCATCAGATTCGCCCCCCGCATCGCCGCCCGTGAGAAATCCGAACCCTCGAAGTTTGCCTCGGTCAAGTCGGCTTCTTCCAGAATGCAACGTTTGAAGTTTGAATTCGGGTGAATCGCCTTGTGCAGGTCGGCGCCGGAGCGGCCCTGAAACGACCAATCGAGCGGTTTTGGCTCATCATCAGAGCCCATCGGTAAACCTCAGCTGTTGGAACGCTTGTCAAGATGAGCGCGCCCTTCAGGGGTTAAAATCGCGTAGCGGTTCTTCTCATCCGCACTTGGCGGGATGGTCAAGAAACCGCGATCTCGCAGGCGATTCAAGTACAGCGATAGGTTATCTGGGGCTGGCATTCCCGCATCAGCGAACAGGTTGTTGATGGTTCTAGGCGGAGAGTCGTTGACCCCCTCGACATCACGCAGATAGTGGATGGCCGCCAATACCTGGTCGGGTTTCTTGGTTAGAATACAATTCTCGACTAGAGCCTTGAACGCACTGCCGCGTTCTGGCAGGCCACTGCGTTTTGCCGCTTCGACCGCGGCCGAGATGGCATTTTCACGCGCTTGGCGGACCTTGGCGATGGCGTGTGACCACGCTTCTCCCTTGCGAATTCTAAGCAGTTTTGTGTCGACCTCAGATTGGCCACCGGCGACATCGATTTCGATGTTCTCTCCGACCCGAACGTAAATGCGGCTGCCGCCGCCATCCTCAAAGGGCATATCCATCGGCCGGCCGACTCTACTCTTAAACGATTCGTAGTGATTTTTTTCGCCGTTATAAAAGAACGTTTCATTTTAGGAGAATTATTAATAATAATAGGTAACACATCTCAGTAGCCCATTTAGTTCTAATATTGAATATACACGTTCATGTAGGGTATCCACGATAATAAAGAGTGAGAAATTATTACAATAGTATGAAATAATGATGGTTCCGCGAGCGTTCAGAGGTTCAGTTGTCGACCATTGTCTCGCTGAATCACGTATTTCGGCCTACGGCCGACGCCGAAAGTCGTTTCAAGCACCCCCTCCCTCGCTCGGTCTCCGGCGGATGCTATGTCGACCCATTCAACCCCCCCTGAGAACACCCTCCGTTCATTGTTGGTGACTCTACTCATCGTGCTACAAGCCTCGCTGTTTATTCCCCCGGCAGTCGCCGATGGCGGAGTCGTTCAGACCTTTAGCGGCGGGTTTGCCGAAGTCACACTTTCCCTACAGGGAAATAACTCAGTTTCATCCATTGTTTCGCTTCCTCGCAATGCTACTTTCGCCACTGCATCCTTTGAGATTTCCACCGATCACGAGGATAATTCACCGGGGAATGTGTGGCTCGATATCGATGAGGATGGATTTTGGGAGTGGGCTTGGAATGGAACTGGCCACGGTGTAATGAGTAAGCAAGCGGTATTCACAGATGGTGCAAGTAATTCCAGCATTCAGATTTCAAGTAATTCATCACAGGGTCAGGGTTTCATTCTGCCACCCTCTGCATCAATTTCCAGCACCTCTCTGAACGTTTCCTTTTCTCCGGAGGTTGGTGGTGGGTTGTGGCAGTTCGGTACCATTACAGATATTGAAACTGCATCTGTCGATGGCGATGCTTTACCAGAAGTAATCATCTTGAACGAATCTGCTTCAGGAGCGATGGTCGGTGTATTTGAATGGAATTCATCAACTCAGACGATGACCTCGAATTGGGTTACGACCTGCGATAATGCAACCGATATACGCGTCGGTGATATCGATAATGACGGCGATGATGATATCGGGGTTTTCGATTCCAGTGAGATGCAGATGTGCGTTCATTTTGCAAATGCCCTTGGGTTGTCGGCGGTATCAAACTATAGTTTACCCTCAGGTTCTATCGATGCTCATCTTGCTGACCTTGATGGCGACGGTTCGGCTGAATTGATATCTGCAAGTTCGGGCGGTGACCTCAATCTCAGGGTCTGGGATTCTGGTTCCGGGGCATTCGGTGAGAACCAGACTCAGATGGTCGAGGCGAATGAAAGCGCAGGAATGCCGGCGCAACTCAATGGCCTGATAACCGGAGAATTTCACGGTGTCGGTAATGACTCTTCAGTCGTGGTTTTCGATTCGATGGGCCACGCAACCCTGTGGAATTGGAGTGGCTCGGCTTGGATAGGCCCGATGAATTTCTTCGACGGCATCAAAGGTGGCACACTGGTGCACGACTTTGATAGCAACGGTTACGCAGATATCATCGGCACAGCCGATGGAATGGTCACCTTGGCATTGTTCAATGGTACCGGTTGGAATGCGACATTGGTGACGACTACCGCAGTTGATTTTTCGCATATAGGCGATTACGATGGCAATGGCCAATTGGAGATATTGACGGCAAATGCCGGCACCCCCGACGGTAGTGATACAACCTTCACCGGCTCGATTTTTCTGCGCCATCTCAACGGCACGACCATCGCAGCAACCTCAACATTCGTGCTACAGCCTTGGACATCACCGAAGCAGATTCTGCTAGCAGATGTGAACGGCGATGGCACCGATGAACATATCGTAGTCGCTGGAGAATCCCAAGCGGGGATTTTCGTCAGTGCGTGGCACAGTTTGAGTATCGATGCCAATAATGATTCGGTTGCTGAGGCCACCGTCAGAGGATATTCCGGAGATGGTCAACGAGGACTTGAGCCGTTGTACTGGCTCGATATGGAGAATACGATTGAGCAGGCAATTTCCCCGCTGTTGATGACCTTGGGAAGCGGCGAGGATGACTATGGTAATGATTTGGCGATCATTTCCCCTGCCATAAGCGCAAATGGGGTCGGTCAGGCATTATTGCAAGATTTGGAAGTGCTCTACGACGTTACTCTGACCGTCGATGCAAACCCCCATATCTCAGCGAATCTGACCAATGTATTCAATCAGAAAATACAACTTGGAAACGGTACTTTCAACCTTGAATTACCTTTCAATTCTACCGCTGCTGGCCCGATAAAGTTGGGGAATATGTTGGCGATATGGAACCCTGGGGCGCCAAATATCGCTGTGCCTATAAAACCGAAAATAGTACTTGAAACCGTCAATTCCACCGGGGTCTTCTTCCATTGGCAGAATATTAGTTTCTGGGGCGAAGACCTGCTAAATTTCCAGGTATTCAAGACCTCGTCCGGTGGTGAATTCGATTTCACTTCACCGATTTCATCAAGCATCATGAATCAATCGTTCGACTTGGATGTTGTCGTTGGCCAATCTTACGATTACGCAGTCCGCTCAATCCACCAGTTCGGAGTTACCAGTAATCTGTCCGACCGTCTCGTCGTCACCATTCCGTTTCCAGCCCCACCCGATGATGTAAGTGGGATTGTGGTCAGCGATGTCGGCAGCGATAACGGTGGTCAAATCAATGTTGGTTGGTCTGAAAACACCGATACCTTCGACCATTATTCGATCTATGTCCACGACCTCGGAGCCTCCGGGCCAGTCTCATTTGCAAATCTCAATGCGGCGCTGAATATCAGCGCCGGTAATAGCAACGCCATCCTTTCCATGACCTCGGCAGTTCTCGATGGCCTCGGCCAGGTCATAACCGCATCAGCGCCGCTCGACCACAATTCCGAGTATTGGGTTGCTGTGATAGCCGCCGACCAATATGGCAATCAGACCTTTACGGCGACTTCAGTCGGCCCAGTCATCGCCCGAAATGATACCGTGGTTCCTGCAGAAATCACCCTCGGTGTAGATATCGTCGATGCTGGCAGTGGCGAGGCGGAAGAAATGTTGATACGGCAATCGGCATTTTTCAACGGTACTCTTCTGACCTTGAACGCGACTTTATTACTCGATGGATTGCCGGCTGAGGGCCAGCCGATTGCCATTCAGATGACCGATGGGAATATCTGGTTCAATTATAGCGGTATGACCAATTCGTCCGGGGTCATGAGCCAATTTACCGGTGAGCCATGGGGTACCGTTGTCGGCAGCAACGCTGTCGGTGGCGAGATCACCATCACTGCAACCTACGTCGGCAATGCCGGCTCGACCGCGGTACAACCTATCTCCTCAGCCGTACAGCAAGTGAATACCACCGCTGGCATCGAGGCCTCTCTATCACTGCTCGATGATGATGTCGAGGTCAGTAGCGATGGTACCGCAGTAATGCAATTGATTCTACAGACAGCAGATTCCGGTGACCAGGCTATTCTCACTGCTACGAACTTGTTGTGGGCGGTCGGAAATGGCTCTGATGTGCCGACCTCGACCGGTCAGGTCAGCATAGATTCCTCAGGTCAGGGAGCCGCCGCAGTACTGCTTGCCGATGGCGGCTGGTTCAACGCCACTTTCACCCCTCCCGCGTGGCTCATCGTCAATCCAAGCCTTGCAAATCCACTGGGACAACCATGGGCAAACGCCACCCTACGGCCTTACCCATATACCGATATGAATGGTAACGGTTCCAACAATGATACCCAGAACCAGAGCACCGAACTTATCACACCCACCCTGAACTGTGATTCATGGTCGATCTCCAATCTCTACGATGGTAACCAAAGCAAAACCGAATGCACCTTGACCAACCCCAACGATGTGGCGATAAGCGTTGATTGGAGTACCGACCTATGGACCGCGCCGACAAAATTGAGAACCAATCCATCCAAGGTCTCATTGTCGATTCCAGCCCGGGGCAACATTACTTTCGACCTGATTGCAGCCCCCACCGAAAATCTCACTCTGGCCAGCGGCCAAGCCTCATTCCAAATCGAGGGAACCGCCCAATCGTTAGGATTGCCCGACCTAGTGTTGGAATATACCATCACCTACACCATCGTCGATGATATCGGCGGGGTAAATGGTGGCAATGGTGGCAATGGCAATGCCAGTTCCAATACCAGCGATGACAAATCGAGTGGCGATGAATCAAAGATGCTGATGTATGCTCTCGCTGGTGGCGGGGGGATATTGGCACTCTTGGCAATCGTCTTCATCATCGTGAGATTAACCCGTGAAGAGGAGGAAGATTGGGATGAAGATGACTTGGAATTCGATGACCCCGACGCCGGGTATGGTCGTGCCGGGCGACCCGATGATTTACCCATCGGCTATGCCCTGGATGAGATTAAACC
>JYMV01011373.1_pt1 | contig 11879 bp, 8 predicted proteins | sample 338911 | NCBI WGS metagenome assembly JYMV01 (sample SAMN03354496, study PRJNA234377) | hydrothermal vent metagenome | biome: Deep sea; feature: Hydrothermal plumes at the Eastern Lau Spreading Center, Western Pacific Ocean; material: Seawater | place: Tonga | collected 2009 | depth 2000 m m
ATAATTTTAGGTTCAATTAATGAACTTAACATAGGAAAAGTTTGGGAATTTGATGCAGTAGAAATTTGATTATGAAAAATTTGATTCTGTGAAGTAAGTTAATTAGAAAATTTTTTAATTATTTAGCTGATAGAATTTTTTGTAGTCTATTTCAAAGACCTTTACTTTTAATTTTTCAAACCCTTCATTTTCTGTATCAAAAACCTTTGTTAGGTAAGGAAATTTATCTTCATTTTCATAAATTTCGTCTAGGTATGGATAAAAAAGAATTACATCTTTTTTGTTAATTGAAATATAATTCAATTCATATTCATAAGAAACCTCAATAAAGTCTTCAAGTGATTTTGCGTAAAGCATAGTTGGCATTAAGTTAACATTTTCACTATTGAACTCAAACATATAATATGCGCCTGAATTCTGAGTAATTTTATAATTTTTAAAAACACCGTCAGGGTCCATCACATGCACATAATACAACCCTTTCAAAGTATAACCAGCATCCAATATTTTTCCATCAAATTTGTTTTCCAAGGTTTCTGCAAACAAGATTTCTTCGTTGCTAAGAATAGGATCTGGCACTTCATATCTTAACGTATACAAACTCGATAAAAGAAGTACGGTGCACATAATGCCCACCAAACAGATTTTTTTTTGTTTTTCATTAAATGAAAATGTGGGTAAACCATACTCAACAAGCCTCTGTAGTGATATTGCCGCTAAAATTATCAAAAACGGATAAACATGATAGATTAATCTCTTTTCAGGCATAATTGCAAAGTAGAAAATAAATGCACCTAGGCTAATTAAGATTAAAATCCAATTACTTCGAATATATTTTTTTTCTTGATCAAAAGATCTTAAAGAAAAAAGTATTCCAAATGGTAGAAAAAATATTAGGTAGGGTAATGACATTTTGAAAAGTGTAAAAAGTAAATTATAAATCCCTAAAAAGACAAATTTTTCAATAAATTTTCCGAAACCGTGATCATCAACATAATCAAAAGCAGAGTACTCAACGCCCATCATATTCTCTGCCATAATAGTAGCATATTCACCTGTAAACATATGCTCGTTTTGTGAAAAAAATAATGGACTTCCAAATTGTCCATTTCTTTCTATCAACATTGGTGATACAACAATCAGACAAATTGCTAAACAGGCAAAATATTTTAAAAATAATTTAGGTGTTTTTTTGAAATTTGTAAAGAAAATTATTGAAGCAATTAATAACATAACTATACCATTCCATCTGACCCACCATAGTAATCCTATTGTTAAAAATGATAAATATGAATAATTGGAATTTTTGTTAAGTATAAAATATAGTGAAAGAATTATTGCAAGAATATAGAGTGGTTCTGTCATACCTAATCCAGAAACATGATTTAGGTGTGGTTCAAATGCAAAAAGACCTACTGCACACAATGAATATTTAGCATCAAAAAATTTTCTCGATAAGGCATACATTGGAATTATTGTAATTATGGAAATCGATAAACCAAGTCCGCGAGCAATGTTTACATAATCTAGAAAATTGTTTGAATCAGTCATATGAAAAAATGGTGAAATGAAAATTGACCATCCTAATGTTTTTCTTGGATGTTCTGTAAAATCTCCATTATTATGAGCCATACCACGCAAAACATAACCAAATGTATCTTCGCCTGGAAGAACAGTAAAATCAACTGTATACAGTTTTAATCCTAAAGAAACAGTTGCTATTAAAATAAAGCAGAAAATTATCCAAGTCCTTTGCAATTAATTTTCACATTTTCCAAAAAATAAATTCTTTTATTATTCCCCAACTCAGTGATGCGCCAGTCGATAGCGGGCGCATTTTTCTTTTACCTCCTATTCTTTTTCCCTCATTTCCTATAATTTCGCAAATCTTTTGTCTTCTTGTCAAACCCCTAATACTCATTTGTTGGGTTGTATCCATACCCATTGCATCATATTTCAATTCATTAAATGCCTTCCTAGAAATTATCCTGCTTCCATTCAACATATCAGTCCAATGACCCCCAAAGAAACAATTTACTAAAAATGTAAACATTTTATTTCCAAATGTATCGACTATACCAGCATCAAGATTTACAGAACCTTTTCCAAAACGAGTTACCAGAACTTGATCGTACCCCTCTTTGATTTTTTCTATTAATTCTGGAATTTTTTCCACCTCATCATTACCGTCTGGACTAAAAAGAAGAATGTTGTCAGAAGTAGTTGCATCCACTCCTTGAAGAAAAGCAGTCCCATGACCTCCTGCAAATTCACCTTTTTGTTTTTGCATAACAACCTCAAAGCCCATTTTTTTTGCTTCTTCTATAGTTCCATCTGTTGAACCGCCATCAACTATAAGGATTCGGTCAACCCAATCTTTTTTAATTTTTGGCATGATATTTTTAATACCATCAATTTCATCCAACGTAGGTACAATTATATCTACTGACATACGAATTCAATTTCCGTCATTTTATTACCAACTTAAAGATTAAGAAGAAATCATTTGGTATATTAATAATAAAATTTTAAATTCATGGTAAATTCACTCATATAGCCAATAAAATATTAGTTAGATTTAAAATTGAAATGATCTCTTTGGAAATAAGTAGAAATGATCAAAGTTAGCAGTTCACAATTTAATTATCAATATGGAGGAGAAATACGCTTCCCATATAGTATTGGTTGTTTAGTATCCTATATTCAATCAAAACCTGCTCTAACTAAAAATTTTAAATTTGAAAAATCTTTTGTGTTTAGAGATAAAATTGATGACTACATAAAACAATGTAAAGATTCAGATATTTTTCTTGGTTCATGTTACGCATGGAATTGGGAATTTACAAAACTCCTTGTAAAAGAAATTAAAAAAATAAATCCTGGATGCCTAATAATTCTTGGTGGACCTCAAGTTCCTAATCATTCTGAAGGATTTTTTGATCATCATCCCTTTGTCGATATTATAGTACACGGAGAAGGTGAATACATATTTGAAGAAATTCTTAATGCATACCTGAAAGATAAGAATTATTCAGATATCAAAGGTATAGAAACAAAAGATTTTAGAACACCACCACAAGAAAGAATCAATAATTTAGATGATTTACCGTCTGCATATCTCACAAATACTATTTGGCAACTAGTAAATCAAATTGATGGTGTGCAATGGGTTGCACCATGGGAAACAAATAGAGGCTGTCCATATGCGTGTACATTTTGTGATTGGGGAAGCGCTACTAATACAAAAATGAGAAAATGGTCTGAGCAGAGAATGTTTAAAGAAATTGAATGGTTTGCGGATAATAAAATCACATACATAGATTGCTGTGATGCTAATTTTGGAATTTATCAAGATAGAGATATGAAAATTGCAAAAAAAGTCAAAGAAGTAAAATTAAAAAAAGACTATCCTTTATTTTTCCGACCAACGTGGGCAAAATTTTCATCCGATAAAATAATACCCATTGCTAAACAGTTGCAAGATGTAGGATTGTTAAGGGGGGTAACTTTAGCCTTGCAATCATTAGATGATGAAACATTGAAAATAATAAAACGTGAAAATGTTAAATTTGAGAAATTCTCTGAATTAACAAAGACGTTTCGAGATAATAAAATACCAACTTATACAGAAATGATAATGGGTCTTCCTGGAGAAACTCTCGAGTCTTGGAAGAAGGGCTTAGAGATTTTATTATCTGATACTAAAATCGGTACGATTTACATCTATCATTGTGCGCTTTTTCCTAATGCACCGATGAATGAACCAACATATGTCAAATTTTACAAAATAAAGACCATACAATCCCCAATGTATTTAGCACATTCATCAGCACAAGAAAATGAAATTCAAGAATTTGAAGATATTACTATAACCACTTCATCATATACTTTTGAAGAGTTAAAAGAAATGTATCTCTTTTCTTGGATGACTCTTACTTTCCATCATCTAGGAATTTTGGAACAGATTGCAAATTACTATCATCAAACAAAGGGTATACCCTACATGAGATTTTATGGATCGGTTTTAGATTTTTGTCGTACAAAAAAATCTATATTTTCAGAAGAATATGAAAAAGTGATTAAGTATAGAGATAATGGATATGCAGGAAAAGGTTGGAATCATTATGATTCAAAATTAGGCAGCATTAATTGGCCAATCGAAGAAGCTACGTGGTTAAGATTTGTAAGTAAAAAAAATGAATTATCGAATGGAATTGTAACGCTTCTTAACTATTTTGAAGATGTAAATGATTTAAAAACTGATAGTGAGATCTTAAAAGACCTAGCAAAATTCCAAGTATTTCTACTTACTACGAGAGAAGATTATGAAGAATTTAAATCCGAAAATTTCAAGTTTGATTGGAAAAGTTTCTTTGTCAATAAAACTGAATTAATAAAAACCCACAAAAATTTTAGATACAAAAATCAAATTCTAGAAAATGATTACCTGGAATGGGTAGTCAAAACTATATGGTATGGAAGAATGGCTACCAGGTATAAATTGAGCCCGGAGAGATTAGAACAAGGAAAATTTGAATTATCAGAATTAATCACGAATTAGAAAATTATCAAAATAATCTCTGAATTTACTTTAACATTAACCAGTTTTATAATATAATCTTTTGAATGGTGCAGAAAATTCCACTTTGTTCTTCACTGTCTAATTAGAGTATTATTACAAAGAAAAGACTATAAATTATTCAGGTAAATAGGAAGTGAATACACTTGTTCAAAGTAAACAGTTCAGAATTTAATTTTCAGTACGGTGATCAGATTCACTTCCCTTGTAGAATCGCATCTATGGTAACATATGTAAAAACTAATGAAAAGATAAAGAATAATTTTAAATTTGAAAAAAGTTTTGTGTTTAGAACTGAAGTAGAAGAATATATCAAAGAATGTTATGATGCTGACGTTCTTTTATGTTCATGTTATGTATGGAACTGGGAAATAACTAAATATCTTGCTAGTGAAGTAAAAAAAATTAATCCAAATTGTACTATAATTTTTGGTGGAGCACAAATACCTGATCTGGCACAGGATTTTTTTAAACAACATCCTTACGTTGATATTATAGCTCATGGTGAAGGAGAATATATTTTAGAAAATATTCTAACAGCGTATTTAAAAGATAAAGATTATTCACAAGTTAAGGGAATAGAAACAAAGGAATTTCGAAACCAGCTTCAAGAAAGAATAAATGAATTAGACAATTTACCATCTCCCTATCTAACTAATACTGTATGGGATTTAGTTGAAAAAGTAGATGGAATTAGATGGATTGTAGGTTGGGAGACCAACAGAGGTTGTCCATATGCGTGTACATTTTGTGATTGGGGTAGTGCAACATTTACAAAAGTTCGAAAATGGGAAGAATCAAGATTATTTAAAGAAATAGAATGGTTCGCAGAAAATAAGATACCATATATTGATTGTTGTGATGCCAACTTTGGAATTTTTCAAGAAAGAGATTTCCGGATAGCAGAAAAACTCAAGGAAGTTGCATTAAAAACTAATTATCCTGAAAGAGTGAGACCTGCATGGGCAAAGAACTCGTCTGAAAAGATTATTCCTATTGCAAAACAATTGCAGGATGGTGGTATACTTGGTGCAGTAACTCTAGCTGTACAATCTCTAGATCCAGATACTTTAAAAATAGTTAAGCGAGCAAACATTAAATTTGACACCTTTTCAGAACTAGCTTCTACTTTTCGAAAAAATGGAATCCCGACATATACAGAATTAATTATGGGAATGCCAGGCGAAACTCTTCAATCATTTAAAGATGGATTAGATAGCATAGCAATGACGAAAGTAGACACTGTTTTCATTTACAACTGTACAGTTTTACCAAATGCTCCAATGAATGTGCCTGAATATAGAGAAAAATACAAAATTAAAATTGTACGTTCGCCAATCATGTTAGTTCATTCATCAATTCATAACAGAGGAACTCATCAGGAGTATGAAGAAATTGTTGTTGAAACTAGTACATGTTCTTGTGAAGATCTGAAGGAGACATATCTATACTCTTGGTGTTTTTTGACATTACAAAGTTTAGGCATTCTAAAACATATCGCTACTTATTATAATATAGTACATAACATTCGATATACAAAATTCTATGAAGTGTTTATGGAATTTTGTCGTACTGCAAAATCTATCTTTTCTGATGAAGTTAATCATGTAATAGAATTTAGAGATGGTGGCTATACTGGTAAAGGATGGGATGAATATGATCCTAAACTTGGAGATATAATGTGGCCAATTGAGGAGGCTAGTTGGTTGCGTTTAACGTATAATAAAGAAAAATTTCATCAGGACGCTGAACGTCTTGTTAGCTTCATAGATAAAAAATTTAATCTTAATACACCTGAAAAACTGTTAAATGATTTGGTTAAATTTGAAGTTTTCACGTTATCAATACGAGATAACAAAGATGAAGTAAAATCTGAGAATTTTGAATTTGATTGGAAGAATTTCTTTACTAATGATGGGAATGAATTGAAACAAATTCCAAAAAGATACTACTACAAGAATTTAGTGATTGAAAATGATCCCATTATGTGGGGTTACAAGACAATTTGGTATGGAAGACGGGCTGGAAACTACAAGTGTCAGTTGCAAAAATTGCAGGAGGATGAAGTGTCAATAAGTGATTCAAATAAAGATAAGCCTAGCGATATAGTTGTTCGGACTACACATTCTACAATGGGACCCTAAAAAATTCAAAAATACATGTGTCATTATTTTTTTAACATCGAAAATCACTGAATTATTTTAACGTTCTATTTTAGAATATGCTATACTAAAAATTATAATCAAAATCAATCGTATAAAAAATGAGTCACGTATAATAAACAGTTAATAAAAAAACTCGTATTGGATGAATTTAAAATTCCTATGAGTAGACCTTCCATCGATTTTGAGACTCAGAATTCTATGTTTGATGTAATAAAAAGTGGATGGATTAGTCAGGGTAAAAAAACACAAGAGTTTGAAAGTGATCTTTCTGAATATCTTTCATCCAAAGTTGTTGTAGTTAATAATGGAACTTCCGCGTTAACTGCTGCATTATTAGTACATGGAGTCAAACCAGGAGATAAAGTAATTGTTCCCTCTTTTACGTTCATTGCAACTTCATCTGCAGCAAAAATGCTCGGTGCAAATATTTTGGTTGCAGATATTGATTCTGAAACATTAAACGTTACTCCAGATTCTATTGAAAAAATTGTTAAAGAACATGATGATATTAAGGCAGTTATAGTTGTAGATATGGCTGGTCAACCACTTGATCTAGAACCCATTATTGAATTATCAAAACGCTATAACTTTATTCTTATAGAAGATGCAGCACAAGCAATAGGTTCTGAATATAAGAATAAAAAAATTGGTTCGTTTGAACACACATCATGTTTTAGTTTTACAGTTGCAAAGATAATAACTACGGTTGAAGGAGGCTGCATAACTACGCAAGATGAACAAATTCATAAAAAATTAAACCAAATTAGAAATGTTGGTCGTGATGGACCGGGACAATATATTCATCACTTGATCAGTAGTAATTATAGATTTACTGATATACAGGCAGCCTTGGGTATTAATCAATTAAAACAAATCAATCAATTTCTTTCACAAAGAATTAAAATTTCCAATGAATATAAAAATAAAATTAAAACTTTAACTTTTCAAAAAACTCCTCAATATGTAACAACTCACTCTCATATGCTTTTCTTTGCATTCTCAAAAAATAAGAATGAAAGAGATCGAAATTTGAAATTTCTAAGGGATAATGGAATAGATGCCCGTTTACCATATATGCCAATACATAAACAACCATGCAATTTTGAACTTGAAAGTTCTGATGCTCCTAACTCTAATTTAATTTATGAAACAGCATTCACACTTCCGATTTTTAATAATATGACTGAAGATGAATGTAATCTAGTAGTAGATTATTGTAATAAACTATAGAAAATCATTATGACTTTAGAACCACGTAAAACATGTAGAATCTGTAACTCTGATCAACTTACAACTATTATGTCATTGGGTGAACAGTATATTGCAGCATATACTCCAAAAGATACTGATCCCGAACCTATACTAGATAAATTTCCCTTAGAGTTAGTCAGATGCACCGCATCTCATTGTGGTTTAGTACAATTACGCCATTCTACACCATCTGATATCTTGTATGAACGCTATTTCTATAGATCTGGAATTAATAAAACTATGATTGAAAATCTGAATGAGGTTGTTACACAAGCAATGTCAAAAGTACAGTTGAATGAAAATGATATTGTTTTAGATATTGGTTGCAATGATGGCACCTTGTTAAAAAATTATCAAGCAAAAAAATTACGTCTAGTAGGTATTGATCCAGCTAAAAATATGGCTGAATTTTCAAAAGAAACAGGAGCTCATATTATAGTAGATTATTTTAGTGCAAAATCTTTTGTTGAACATTATAATCATGAAAAAGCCAAAATTATTACCAGTGTAGCTGTATTCTATGATCTTGAAGATCCTAATCAATTTGTGTCTGATATTGCAAAAATATTAGATGAAAATGGAGTTTGGGTAATCGAATTAAAATACTTGCCAACTATGATTTTTCAAAATGCTTTTGATAATATTGTACATGAACATCTAGAATACTATCATTTTGCAGTTATAGAACATGTGTTAGAAAAATATAGTTTAAAGGCAATAGATGCTTTACTTAATGATTCTAATGGTGGCAGTGTACGAATTTTTGTTAAACATGCAAGTCAACCAATCGATGAGGAATCAGAAAAACATCTATCTGAATTGAGACGTTCTGAAGAAGCGATGAATCTTAGTACAGATAGACCTTATGAAGAATTTCTTCATAGATGTGAAAAATTAAAGGAGCAAACAGTATCTTTTATTAAAAAAGAAGTTAATGCAAAAAAAAAAATACACGTGTATGGTGCCTCAACAAAAGGTAATACAATTTTACAATATTATGGGTTGGATGATAATCTTATTGATGCTATTGCAGACAGAAATCCAGATAAATGGTCCCGCAAAACTATAGGAACTAATTTAAAAATTATCTCAGAGGAAGAATCTAGATCTTTAAATCCTGATTATTACTTTATTTTACCTTGGCATTTTCTAGAAGAATTTAGACAAAGAGAGAAAGAATTTTTTAAAAATGGCGGAAAATTTATTGTTCCTTTACCTGATTTTAAAATTATTGATAAATGATATAAAATGTTTGAAAATAAAAACATCTTAATTACTGGAGGAACTGGAATGATAGGTTCCCATCTAGTGGAATTACTTAGAGATAAATCTAACGTGAGAATAATTTCACATAAAAGAAAAATTCCTATGCAAATTAATTCAAAAAATATAGAAATTCTCAACGGAGATTTAACTGATAAAGAATTTGCAATAAAAGCAGTTAAAGGAATGGATTTTGTATTTCATTTAGCAGCCTATACTGGTGGATTAGGAAGAACAACTGTATATCCTGCTAGTACATTAACACCGAATTTAATTTTAGATGGGAACATCATTGATTCGGCAAAAAATGAAAATGTTGAAAGGTTTTTGTATGCTAGTTGCTCATGTGTCTATCCCGATTTAGAAAAAGATTTTTCAGAAGAAGATGCATGGATTGCCAATCCTCCAGAAATGCATGCATCATACTCTTGGTCAAAAAGAATGGGTGAACTACAAGCAATCTCATATGCTAAAGAATTTGGAATGAAAATTGCAATAGTTAGACCCGCAAATTCTTATGGACCTAGAGAAATAATAGATCCTCAAAACTCTCACGTAATTGGTGCTCTCATTTTAAAATCATTAGCAAAAAAAAATCCTTTTGTGATTTGGGGCGATGGAAGTCCTATCCGAGAATATATCTTTGCTAGTGATGTTGCAAGAGGCATGATTTTGGCACTTGAAAAATATTGTAAAGCAGATCCTGTGAATTTATCAAGTGGCGAATATGTAACAATAAACGATTTAGCAAAAAAAATTCTAAAAATTTGTAATCACAACCCCAAAATTATATTTGATAAATCAAAACCAGGGGGACAATCTAGAAGAGTACTTATCAATCAAAAGGCAGAACAAGTTCTAGGTTTTAAAGCACTTACTTCATTAGATGAAGGATTAAAATCTACGATTGATTGGATTGGAAATAATATAAAATTTAATGATTGAAATGTCAAATATGAAAGATAATAGAATATTGGTAACAGGCGGAGCCGGATTTATTGGTTCAGAGGTAGTTAAGCAACTAATTAAGAAAAACGCAATTGTAACGGTTCTTGATAATTTCTCTTCAGGAAAAAGGCAATATTTGCCAAAAAAAACAAAAAAATTAAAAATTATCAAGGGTGATATTACAGACGAAAAAATAGTTGTAAAGGCTGTAAAGGATCAAGACTTTGTAATACATTTGGCGGCACTTCCCTTTATTCCTGACTCATTTTATTATCCGGCAGATTTTTTCAATGTTAATACAACTGGTAGTATTAACTTACTTTGGAAATCCATACAATCAAATTCAGTTAAAAAATTTATTCATATTTCTTCAAGTGAGGTTTATGGTACTGCACAATATGTTCCAATGGATGAAAATCATCCTGCATCACCTCATTCAACATATGCGGTAAGCAAACTTGCAGGAGATCGAGTTGCATTTACGCTGTATAAAGAAAATGGTTTTCCAGTAGTAATAATCAGGCCGTTTAATTCCTATGGACCTAATTACACACAACCGTATATTATACCTGAAATCATGAATCAATTGTTAAATGGTAACAAAGAACTTTTACTAGGAAACATTGATGCTACTCGTGATTTTACATTTGTTTCAGATACTGCTGATGCTATAATACGTTCACTTAATTCTAAAAAAGTAATTGGTGAAATTATTAATGTTGGTTCTGGTAATGAAATTAGTATTAGAGAATTAGCCCTCAAAATTGCCAAGATTGCAAAAAGAAAAATCAGAATTAGATATGATGAAGGTAGAGAACGACCATATGATGTTAATAGACTGGTTTGTAACAATAAAAAGGCAAAAACGTTACTTGATTGGAATGCCAAAATAACTATAGATGAAGGTTTGAAGAAAATATTCCAATGGGCAACAAAAAACCGAATTACTTTTGAAGCTCCTTTCAAAAGATTTTATTATAAAAATTTTTGATTACTGTTCATCCTAAAGTAATGTTATTTATATACTGGAAAAATTTCGTCGGTTTATGTCAACTGTAATTATTATTACTACATTAAATGAAATTACCGGTGTAAAAAAAATTGTACCACAAATTAATAGGGAATGGGCAGAAGAAATTATTTTCGTGGATGGTGGTTCAACAGATGGAACTATAGAAGAAGCAAAAAAAATGGGTTTTAAGGTTATTATGCAAAAGCAAAAAGGTGAATTTGCAGGAGGGCATGGCGCTGCAATTTTTGATGGTGTGAATGCAACCACTTCTGAAAACATTATTCTTTTTGGTCCAGATGGCAATGATGAACCAGAAAAAATTCCAAAATTAATAGAAAAAATCAAAGAAGGATATGATCAAGTTCTAGTAACTCGTTTTGGAAAAGGATCTGTAAATCTTGATGCTGGTATAATAGATACATTCGGAAATAAAATGTTTGCATTCTTGGGTAACGTATTTTTTGGTGGTCATTGGACTGATATTTTGAATGAAAGTAGAATAATTTCTAGAAATGCATTTAATGAATTGAGGTTCGATGCAATGGGTATGTCTTCAACCCAACAAATGAGTATTAGGGGTTTGAAAAGAAGACAAAAAATTTGTGAGATTATAGGTAATGAAGGAAAAAGAATAGGTGGCAAAAGAAAAATGCGACCGATA
>JYMV01024180.1_pt1 | contig 11878 bp, 12 predicted proteins | sample 338911 | NCBI WGS metagenome assembly JYMV01 (sample SAMN03354496, study PRJNA234377) | hydrothermal vent metagenome | biome: Deep sea; feature: Hydrothermal plumes at the Eastern Lau Spreading Center, Western Pacific Ocean; material: Seawater | place: Tonga | collected 2009 | depth 2000 m m
CTAAAGTGGATCAGCCAGCGTGGAATGAGGAAGAGGACTGGCGTGAGACATTTGAACTGGATTAACCGGTGATTTGTCGAAAAACCAGGAGAAGGGGATGACAGACTTGAATCGACCGGCACTTGACGACAAGGGATTACGCCAATTTGCAGCGATCTTTGCCGGCGTGATCTTCATCGTTTTTGGTGTGCTCTTTCCTTATCTGCTGGAGAAGCCGACTCCGTCTTGGCCGTGGGCGCTTGGCAGCGTGGTCCTGGTCTGGGGTTTGAGCTCTCCAGCCACGTTCCGTCACTTTTACCGTCTCTGGATGCGCTTTGGCCACCTCATGAATGCCATCATTACGCGTGTAGTGTTGGCGGTGGTGTTCTATTTGGTGATCTTGCCGATTGGCTTGTGGATGCGCATACGAAACAAAGATCCACTGCGACGACGTTGGGACAACACAACACTGACTTATCGCGTTAAGAGCGTAGCGAGCCCGCCTAGCCAAATGGAGCGACCCTTCTGATGATTGAATTCTTAAAAGATCTGTGGGATTTCATGCGAGTGCGAAAGAAGTTCTGGTTGGCACCCATCATCATTGTGTTGTTGTTGCTCGGGATTTTAATTGTGTTAGCCGAGGGATCGGCTGTGGCGCCCTTTATTTACACAATCTTTTGAGTTACTGCAGAAGGTTGCCGCTGCACAACACCATCAAACGGCCAGCGCCGTACAAAGTGCATCGAAGTTGTCCACTGTGATATCGGGTTGGTAGTCGGACTCATCGTACGGTAAGTGGTAACGATTGATGTAGGCGCCACGGTAGCCACTGGCACGCGCGCCGAGGACATCAAAGGCGTGAGAAGCGACCATCATAATTTGGCCCGGTTCACATTCGAGTGTTTGAGCGGCAAAGCGGTAGACAATGGGGTGCGGTTTGAATTGCCCGACGGTCTGTGCTGAGAGGATCTGGTCGAAGTCGATTTTTATCTGATTTTCCGCCAGATGTTTGAGATACCACTCCTCTCCATTAGATAACATCACCAGTTTGTACTTCTTTTTGAGTCTCGCCAGCCCTTCGATGGCATCGTCGAAGGGCTTTAGATGTTGGTATGCCTCCATGAAGATATCGACTTGGTCGGTACTGAAGTCAACGTTGTTGTTGCGCAGGCAGTAGAGTAATGCCCGCCGCTTGACTGCCAGGTAACCACTGTGGCCAAGCATTAGGAGGTTGTCCTGGTATTGCTCAATGCGTTGTCGGTGGCGCCATTCGGGCCAAAGGGTGGCGCCATCCATATCAGCATGGCAACTTCGCAACAGGTCATCTAATGGCGGAATCAGGCTGCCTGCCAGATCGAGGACCGTGCCAAAAATGTCAAAGGTCAAGGTAGTTACGGACTCGAGTGGGGTCGTGTTCATAGGCGGTGTAGAGTTGCGTTCAGTAATGGAGGACAAGGTAGCGTGAAACCATGAGTGATTCCAGTCAACGCTCACGTGTACAAGAAAGCATCCTGATTGATCGATCTGTTTGGAAAACTCCCCGAATCTGGTGTCTCGCTGTGGCTGAGACATTGGCGTGGGCGGGCTTGCTGTACCTTTTTCCCGCGTTATTGCTTCGATGGGAGAGTGACTTCGACTGGGGGCGCGCAGTTGTCAGTGGGGCCTTGACCTCGGCACTGGTCATCGCAGCGGTAACGGGAGTCTTTGTCGGTCGCCTGATTGATCGGGGGCATGGTCGAGTGCTGATGAGCGCGAGCGCTTTAGCCGGAGCAGGTTTGATCGCGGTTTTGCCTGTGATCGATCGTCTGTGGCAGTTCTATCTCATTTGGTCCTTGGTTGGCGTCATGATGGCGGGTTGTTTATACGAGCCGTGTTTCGCAGTCGTGACGCGACAGTTCGGATCGGCAGCCAAACAACCGATCATATTAATTACATTGGTCGCTGGGTTCGCGGGAACGCTTTGTTTTCCGCTTGCGACGAGTATTGCTGATGCGTGGGGTTGGCGAACCAGTGTTTGGGTTTTTTCCTTCCTGGTGGGCGGTATTGCAGCGCCCCTGTTCTGGTTTGGTGTCGGATCGAGGGCGTTAGAGTCCGGCTTGGGAGGCCGACGTGTGTCCGTCGGTTTAATGCAAGCGGCGAGACCTGTGTTATCGCAGCCCATTTTCTGGTTGCTCGCCATTGCGTTTGGCGCGTTGTCCTTAAATCACGGAATGATCATCAGCCATGCCCTACCGTTGATCGAAAGTCGCGGGGTTTCCCCTGGGGTCGCGGTGTTGGCCGCATCGCTTTTTGGTGTTGCCCAAGTCGTCGGGCGGTTGTGTTTGCTGGGGTTTAATCCGCGTATTTCACTCGTTAGCGTTTGTGGCTGGGCGTTTGTGGCGTTGTGTTTAGCGAGCGTTAGTCTTGTCGCGGCGTCTACAGCATTAATTTTTCTGTTTCTCTTTGTGGGGCTTCAAGGAGGTGGCGTTGGCATTCAAACCATTGCCAAGCCTGTTGTGACAGCAGAAGTCCTGGGCAGAACCCATTTCGGAACGATCTCTGCCCTGGTGTCGTTTGCCTATATCCTGGGATGGGCTTTTGGTCCGAGCGTGGCGGGCATCATTTGGGCATTGTCGGGGTATACGGCGGTTTTGAAAGTAACGTTTGGGCTGGGACTATTGGGGCTGCTTTGCGTGCGGTTGATCATTTATTTGAGTCGACGGCAGGCTTAGGGCAGGGGAAGGCTCGGCCTAGGGAGCTGTGGGGGCAGATTCGCAGCCGGCGGTGGTCTCGCGTCGTTCCGAGCTGCGTTAATACTGCCCTTTTTACTCCAAACCCGGCGTTTTTCGTTGTTAATGAGGCCAAGCCAATGCGTGCGTTGCATTTCTTTGGCACAGTGAAGACACTGTGTTGACTGAAATGACGGGGCTAGTATTTCCCTAGTATTTGCAAGATTTCAGGTCCGTGTTTCGATTGGTGTATTAACGTATCGACGAGGAGTTTCACACGATAGGGGATTACTGTGGTTGATTCGCATAAGGTGGTGGTGTTGGGCGGCGGCATCGTCGGCGTAACAGCCGCTTATTTTCTTTCTCGTCAGGGTTATGAGGTCACGCTGATTGAGAAAAACGAGGATGCAGGCCTTGAAACATCATTTGCGAATGGGGGCATTGTTACGCCGAGCATGTCAGATCCGTGGGCATCCCCGGAGATACCGCGTTTTATCCTAAAGTGGATGGGAAAAGAAGATTCGCCGTTTCTTCTTAGGCCTGCGGCCTTGCCGGGCCTTTTCTCATGGGGCATCAAGTTTCTTCGCCAATGTAATCAAACAGCCTGGGCCGAAAATGCTGCGGTTATTTATCGTTTATGCAGTTACAGTAAAGAGACGCTCAATCAACTGGTCGCGGACACCGGAATTGAATATGACGGCAGCAGGCTCGGAACGTTACATCTGTTTAGAGATCAACTCTCCATAGAAGTCACCAAACGTGTTGCGGAGACGCTGGGTGCGATGGGGTTGCACTATGAGTTGTTGGATGAAGCAGGGTGCATTGAGCTCGAGCCGTCGTTGCGGTCACAGAAGGGTTTAATTGCCGGCGGGATTCATTACCCCGATGACGAAGCCGGTGATGCCAGACTCTTCAGTCAGCGATTAGCGCAATATTGTTCGAACAATGGCGTCACGGTGCGTTACGGAGAATCGATAAAACGGATTGAAACGTTGAATGGCGCAGTCAGTGCGGTGGTGACAGACACTGAAACTATCGCGGCCGATACCTGTGTGGTTGCCATGGGCAACGAGAGTAATTCGGTGTTAAGACCGTTGGGGATTCGACTTCCCATTTATCCGGTCAAAGGGTATTCGTTGACTTTTCCCGTAGGTCAATGGAATGGGGCTCCGATGATTCCAATGGCGGATACGGGCCGGCATATTGGCATTACCCGATTGGGTGACCGCATACGAGTGGCGGGCACCGCCGAATTCGCGGGCAACGATCGTTCACTCAACCCGAAACGAATCGGAAACCTGCGTCGGTTTTTTCTGGATGTTTTTCCCGACTATCCGGACCCATCTGCTGGTGAGGGATGGACAGGGTTTCGTCCGATGACCCCCGATGGCATTCCTTATCTCGGGCCGACGCCGGTTCAAGGACTGTATCTGAATACCGGTCATGGGCATCTGGGATGGACCATGTCGTGTGGTTCCGGGCAGGCGCTGGCGCAGCTGATCAGCGGTGCAACGGGTGATCTTGACCTAACAGGGATGACCTTGGCGTCGCGATAGCTGGCCCAAGTTGCGGGTGTTCGAAAGTCCATTTTCCCGGGGAAGTGGATAACCGTTCCAAAACTGAGTTTGCGAATGGGGTTCTGTCTGTTAGGGTAGGCGGGAGTTGTTTTTAAAAAAACCAATGATTGGAGGAAGCCATGTTAAGTATTGGAAAACTGATTCGTCTAGCCGGACTTGGATTGGTCGCCTTGTCCATTTCTGGCGTTGCCTTCGCTGGCAACATTACGTTGAAATTTGCCGGAGTATTACCTATCGAGCATTACGCGCACAAGATGATGGAGCAGATTAAGTCAGATATTGAAGCTGCGAATGTTGGCATCAAGGTGAAGTTATTTCCCGCCGGACAGTTAGGTAGTGGCGAAGAACTGCTGGAAGACACGATTCGCGGCAATATTGATATGGTCCATGCGTTTGTTTACGCGCATAAGGATCCGGTGCTTGAGATCAACTCTCTGCCATTCCTGGTGTCCTCTTGGGACGAGTTGGTTAAGGTTTATGGCAGTAAGGATTCGGCTTATACGGCGATCATGACGGAGACCCTGGCGAAGTTGAATCTCAAGCTGCTTGGTAATGTGGCAGAAGGTTTTATTGGTGTTGTCTCCACAAAAAAGCCGAACGACCATGCGGGGCTAGGACCCAAGGGAATTCATATACGGGTTTGGGGCTCAAAGGTTGCGAAGGACACGACGGAAGCGATTGGTTTTAAAACCACGACGATGAACTGGGCCGAAGTATTTGCCGCAGTGCAGGCCGGTACGGTTGATGGGGCAATTTGCTGCACACCACAGGCGACCTATACGGTTTTTGCTCAGAGTCAAATTGGTAAATACTACATTCCGTACAACGCGTTTGTAGAAGCGTCTACTTACTACGCTAGCCAGAAAACGTGGAAGAAACTTAACGATGAACAAAAATCGACGGTGCAGGCTGCCGTTGACCGGGCCGCGGCATCCTTCACGAATTGGGCGCGAGATAACGACGCAGGTTACATTCAGAAACTAAAAGATGCAGGTTATGAGGTGTTGGATCTGACTGACGCTGAGCGTGGTGCGCTATCTAAACACATTAAAGATAATGTCTGGCCGCAGATTGAAAAAGTCGTCGGTAAAGACATTGTGGACCGTTTGAAAGCAGATATGTAGTTCTCTCCCAGTGCTGGGTTGGCGAATAACCGCCCAGCACTGGACTCTTCCTGCCCTTTACTCGGGATTGCTCTTATGACAGAGCTCGTCGACCAGTTGCCGCGCGCATTGCAGGGTCTGGTTCGGGCTATGTTGGCTTTCAAATCTGTTCTTGTGGTCATTGCCTGTCTGATCATGGCCGGTACGTTTTTCTTTGTGGTGATTGTGCGCTACGGATTCGAGGGTGATCTTTTTGCCTATAACGAATGGCTGCTAATGGTCTGTTTCTGGCTCTTCTTTATGGGGGGTGCGCTTGGCACCTACGAAGGTAGCCATATCAACGCGGATTTATTGGATTACTTCACCGAAGACCAGCGTTTGAGATGGCTGCGAAAGTTGGTGGTCACCGCGATCGAGGTGGGTGTCAGTGTTGCGCTGGTCTACTGGGCTGTGTTGATGATCTATGACGAGATCGAGTCATATCCCAATTGGGCAGTAACTCCCGCGCTGAAGATACCATTTTTAATTCCGCGCGGGGGGATATTGGTTGGGCTATTGATGATGAGTTTTTATAGTGCGCTTCATCTCTATGCTTTGATCAAGACTCGCCCACGGGCAGTTCAGGCTGTTGCCGATTAAGCCAATGGGTATTTGTCGAGGGTTCATGCCGTGTTAATCATTGCGTGTTTCCTTACGTTATGCGTTTTGTTAGTGATTGGCGTTTCTGTGCCAATGGCTTTTGGCGCTGTGTTGTTATTGATTGCAACGTTTGGTGGCCACGACGTGTCGGGTTTTATGCCAGCAGGTCACTGGAAAATGACGTCTATCGTTTTGCTGGCCATTCCACTGTTCATTCTTGCCGGTGGCATCATGGAGCGGGGGAAAATCGCCTTACCGTTGGTGCAATTGGCGGAACTGCTGATTGGCCAGATCAAGGGCGGCCTGAGCGCAGCGTCGGTGATTGCCAGTGCAATTTTCGGTTCAATCTCGGGAAGCGCAGCGGCCACGTTAACGTGTATTGGCACCATCATGATGCCGCACTTGAAACGGGCCAATTACCCCAACGGGCTGGCTGGGGCACTGATTGTTAGTGCATCGCCTTTAGGGTTGTTAATTCCACCGAGTGCGGCGCAAATTCTTTATGCCTGGGTGACGCAGCAATCAGTACTTAAATGTTTCCTGTCGACGGTTATTCCCGGACTCATTCTCGTCGTCCTGCTGTGTATCGTAAATTTCGTCTTGTTGCGTAATGTGACAGACCTGAGGCTGCCAGATAAGCCAGCCAATTTTCCCAGGGAACTTGGCGTGCGCTCGTGGAAGGCTTTTCCCGCTTTGTTGATGCCTTTGTTTATTCTGGGCGGAATTTATGGTGGAGTGATGACGCCAACGGAGGCCGCCGGCGTCGCGGTCATTTACGCGATACCCGTTGGCTTCTTTGTCTATAAGGGCCTTAATGCGCAGAATTTCTGGGCCAGCCTGAAAGAGTCTGCAATCACTATCGGTGTAGTGATGGTCATGGTTTTTATGGTGTTAATTGTGAGTCGATTCTTGATTTTCGAGGATATTCCGGGACTTGCCAAAACACTCGTGTTTTCGATATCAGATAACCCGATCATGATTCTTTTGATGGTGAATCTGGTGATGATCATGATTGGCATGCTGATGGATGACATCAGCGGGTTGTTGTTGTCTGCGCCACTGTTGTTACCGATCGTGACGAGTGTGGGGATGGATCCAATCCATTTCGCGGCGGTGCTGGGTGTTAATCTAGGAATGGCAAATATCACGCCACCGACCGCGCCGCTGCTTTATCTCGGCGCTCGTGTGACGGGTGTTAGTGTCAATGAGATGATGAAGCCGACTCTGATTATGATTATTTTCGCGTGGTTGCCCACGCTGATACTGACGACGTTCGTGCCAGCTACGGCGCTATGGTTGCCCGAATTAATGTTCGCTCGTTAATGGCAGCGGGCGCAGGATTCGATCGGTGGGGTTCGTGTTAAATCCGCAGTGCCGCCGCGTTTTCCGTTAGCTTCCCGCCCACAATAAAGTCGACATGAGTGTGTGGTTTGCCAGCCGTCTGGTACTCCTGGTGAGATATTGTCGATTGTGAATACGCGATGTTTAAAGCCCGTCGCGGCTTTGCGCTCGAGTTGATGCCACTTCCGTGGAGTGTCAGCGCGGAGAACACGACGACGCTTCCTGCACTGATTTCCATCACATTCCCCGGATCGTTCCCAAAATAGGCGGACACATCACCGACGTGGTTGTTAATGTTTTGTTTTTCGCCCGTAACTCGTTGGTGGCGATAAATGGGCTGGTGGCTAACTCCGGGCCGGGGCGGTGCGGTGTACGCGATGGGGTGATCTGTTGGATTTCGCTCGAACGGAATGACTCGGAGCGCCCCGTTTTCTACCGACATATCATCGAGTGCACACCATAGGGAAATGTGCGGCATGTCTGGAACCATCGCGCCGCCTGCGCTGGGTTCTGTGTTGTAGCCACCGTCCTGATGCCAGCCAAAACGGGTTCCTTCATCGCCCTGGTCTTGGGCTTTAACGACAAATTCGGTATGAAAAAGGGTCGCGTTATTTGTAAGGCTGCCGACGATCTTGAGGGCCCAGTCGGAAAGAAGGGCTCTATACATAGAGGGCTGCTCAGTTTCCAAGCCAAAAATAAACACGCGTCCGCTGGCGGTGCCCATGAGTTGAGCTCCCTCAGCCGTTCCAACCGTAGATCCACCGGTTCGGACTGCGACAGCTTGGTCTGAAAGATTACGCAAGAGTTCGAGTTGATCCGTCGGAATGACAGACTCAAGCACGAAGAATCCTTGAGTATCGAAAAGGGAGCAGTGTTCGGCAGTGATCTTTAATGGAAGAGTCATCGTTCGGTGATTATTTTGTGGAGCATGTTAGGGGGTGGGGGGAAGTTCGCTCGCGCCATCAAGCCGCATTCGAAGACGATCGCGGAAACGACCCCATTTAAAACTGATGGATTGGAGTGTAGCGAGCCCTGGGAGCACACGGCGAAAGGACTCCACCGGGACGCTCAATTCGGTTTCTTCGGTACCTGTCAACAGGTCAGCCAGGACCGAACCCATTGCCGTCGCAGTGGGCACACCGCGCCCGGAAAACCCGAGACACGAATAGACATTGTCATCGAGTCGAAAAACGCGTGGAATCGTTCGGTACTGGGCATCCAAATTGCCATACCAGTAACAGGTCCAATTAAGTGCTCCGAGTTGCGGAAACACCCATTGTGTTTTTCGAGTCATGTAATCGCGGGTTTTTTCCGGGTTATGTCCCATGGCGCCGGAGAAGAAGGCGGTGGTGACCAGTCGATTGTCTCGCGTCCATTTGTAGAGGATGGGATCACCATGGGTATCTACCAGGCTATGGTCACCTTTAAGCACTTGTTCCCGCAGTGCCAGGTCCACTGGGTCTGTGGCGAGACCAACAATAGGTACGGGGTCAAAAGCTTTGTCCAAGCGAGGCCACGGTGGCCCGATCGTGTAAGCGCCTGTTGCGAGGAGCACCTTGTTGGCTGTCACAGAGCCTTCGGGGGTTTGAAGATGCCATTGGCTGCCTTCTTTTTTTAAACCGTTCACCGGACTTTGAATAAAGATTTTGGCCCCTTGTGATAGGGCTGCACGAGCGAGACCGCGGGCGTAGCCTAAAGGATTGAGATGCCCGGCGCCCTCCATCAACCAGCCGCCATGGAAGCGTGACGAGCCTGACAGATCCCGTGCCTCATCAGGCGTGAGCATGCGACCGGGTAGGCCGTGCGCTTGATAGAAATCTTTTTGCTTTTCCAAAGACTTGAGATGTTTGGGGCTAGCCGCCAGGCGCAGAATGCCATTGCACACTGCCTCACAATCAATCTGGTAGTTCTCGATGAGGGAAAAAACCTGTTTCGCCGCTTGTGTTTGCATGCGAATAATGCGCGTCGCGTATTCCAATCCGTACATCTTTTTTAACTTGGAGAATGGCCAGTAATGGAGGGTTGGCGTGCAGTGGCCCAGGTTTCGCCCGGATGCCCCGTAGCCAACTTCTTGAGCCTCAATGACGATGACGTCTTGGCCAGCTTCGGCGAGTCGTAAAGCCGTTGTTAGGCCGGTGTAGCCCGCGCCGACGATAGCGATGTCGCAATCTAACTGAGTCTCTAAGGGTGCCAGGGAAAGCGATTCGGCGGCCGTCCTGAACCAGACGCAGTCGCTATCAAGATCGGTTGTGATTTTCATCGATGGTTCGAGATCCACTCGGAGTGTGTCCTCAGTCTAGAGGAGTTTTCTTCGAAAATTCACACGAGTTCCCCAGGGTTGATATAGTGACTCCTTATTCAGGCAATGTTGTCTTAAATGGAATGTCAGGTCTACTTTTATGAGTGATCAGTCTGCAAGCGAGTCTGTTCAGGCCACTGAAATCCGGAATGGCGCATCCGGCGCGACTGTCGAGTACACGGATGTTCGATTGTTAAACGGAACCTATTGGAGCGCACCACCAAAGATCTGTCGTGGCGATGTCTTGTTGGCGTTGGACAAAGAAGAATGTGGGACCGCCACTCGACTATGTCTTGATTTATTAGTCGACAACTGGAATCAGGTAACGTTCGGTCCCTGTCTGGAGGGCGCGGTATTTGAGTTACAACAGGAGCATCGGCCGGAGAGAGTGTCAATGCTGGATGGCTATTTGACGCTTTTTCTGGGTGCAGCTGGTGATGCGCACTTTCACTTATGTACTGATGTTCATCGCGGACTTGGGCGCGAAGGAGTGGACTCGGCGGTTGCGAATCGGCGTCAGTGTTCGCGTGTTTCATTTTATCGGGAGTTTGGTGAGGGCCGGTGTGTGCCCGGATCATGGGGGGTCAGGCTGTGGAACGGCGATGGCGATCAGATGTGTACATTTTTTCTGCCAAATCCGTTTCTCAATGCTGAGCAAAAGCTGCAATCCCCCGATTGGTCTCGACTCTCGCTGTGGAATGAGTTGCGTGCGCGTTATCTCGGGGAAACAGTCCCTCAGTCCATTCCCGAGGACGATACAGTTCGCTCAACGCAGTTGGCGAGCACTGAAGTTCGAGAGATCGATGGTCCTGAGGGACTTGAGCCGACGCGTTATGGAGACTGGGAGCGCAAGGGCAGGGCGATTGATTTTTAAGTCCCGGGCCCGTTTCCAACGATACGCTGCGAAGGTTGTTCCCACAACAAAGGCCCTAACCCTGGCCTGTAGGAGCTGCGCCTCTGTCACCTTTGTTGTATTGAGTTTTGCGCTAGGGTTGTCTTCACCTCTGGCCGGTGAGGAGCTGGAGAAATATACGATTGGCTATCGGTTGTGTGTGGACACCGAGGGCCCCAATTGCCAGAAGCTAAGATTAGGTGATCATTATTATTCGACCCAGCAGTATGCCAAGGGCTATCTATACGCTTGCCGACCTGCTAATTCGAACGCCCCTGGCAGCACCCAAAGCCGGATTACCTGGATCGACTTTGATCAACAACATTGGAATTTTTTGGAGAAGCCCTGGTTACCGTCGGGAACGTTCAAACCTGAAGCGGGGACTTACCGCGAAGTGCGCTCTCACGGCCAGCGCCAGATTCAGGTCAATAATCTTCCGGTGGATAGAAAGATCGGCGATTGGCCGATGACCCAATATGCCGAGTTGACGCGGATCGACCGCAATCCAGGGGTTCCGAAGAACGCACGCCTGAATATGTCATTGCCGATTAAACCAACGATAGGCGCAAAACCAACCTGTGTCCCCATGGGCGCAATCGGCGTTACAAGAAATGGCGTGGTTTTGTATAACGCGAGTGACGGCAGAGGGGAAGACGCGGTCGCGCGAGAAATTGTTGATCGGTTTGGCGGTCACCCGGCACACGATGAATACCACTATCATTTTGTTCCAGAGCGGCTTGATGCAAAGCCCTTGGCAAACGGACATTCTGGATTGATTGGTTGGATTATTGATGGGTTTCCCTTGTATGGGTATCGGGGTGTTGGTGGGATCGAGATGACCAATGCGGCGCTTGATCAGTGCCACGGTCACGAACACGACAGATTGGGTTATCACTACCACGCTACCATTGAATACCCCTATACCGTGGGATGCTTTCGAGGGGCGCCGCTTGGTTTGGTTGATCGGGGTAGGACATCAAATTCCACACCTGGGCATTGGAAGCACAGTGGCTCGTCACTGTCAGGAGGCAGTGTTTCCCGAGTTGATTCGGTGAGGGCGGTAGCGGATGAATTGGGATTGAGTTATGCAGCGCTTCGCCGTGCGGTGGGCCCGCCTCCCCCTAATATCCAACGAGCCGCAAGACGCTTGGGAGTCGACGCCAGCGTCCTTAGGAAATCCTTCGAACGTCATCGACCGTGACGAGGCCAGTTGTACGTTTGGGTGATTGGAAGAACTCAACGACTCGAGTCTGATTGGCGTTATTGGGGATCACCGTGTATAGTCGCGCCTCCTCTGAAAGAGGCGTAGTACGTTTCTGACCTTCCACTTGTTTTCTTAT
>JYMV01022116.1_pt1 | contig 11873 bp, 9 predicted proteins | sample 338911 | NCBI WGS metagenome assembly JYMV01 (sample SAMN03354496, study PRJNA234377) | hydrothermal vent metagenome | biome: Deep sea; feature: Hydrothermal plumes at the Eastern Lau Spreading Center, Western Pacific Ocean; material: Seawater | place: Tonga | collected 2009 | depth 2000 m m
CGACCACGAGGTACTGATCGTTCATCGCAATATCGAATCCGAACCCGGCCGGATCAATAGTGTCAGCAGGGGAGTAGATCGTACGGATGTGCTGCTGGGTCGCGAGGTCAAACAACTCCACACGCTCGGTATTTCCGCCAGTCAAGATCCCCGCATTGAACTGATTCGCGCCGACGGCGATGATCCCGTTGTGGATATCGACCGATGAACCAAAGAATCCGAAGTTCTCGGGGGCTTCGGAGGGATGGATTGTCCCGAGTCGGGCGCCGGTGTTCTCATCGATGAGATAGACCTTCCCAAGTCGGAATCCAGTTCCTGCATCGTCTGTTGCCAGGGCTGACCCGATCGCAACGACGCCCTCTTTGACATCAATGCTCAACCCGAACACCCCGAGCGAGTTGTCGTCTGGATCAGGCACAACCTCAAATCGTTGTCCGGCGATCGCATCAAAGACGAATACGGATGGATTGGCATAGGAGAATCCTCCATTGCCGCGTTCGGTGCATGCCACGGTCAGTCCATCGATGGCCACATCTCGTCCAGCGCCCAAGATTTGGGTTGCTGAAGTCGGGATCAATGTGCGGATAAGGAGCCCGGTGTCGATATTGAACAGGTGAATACCTGAATCATCTTGTCCTGCTAAATCCTCAAAGCCAGCCGCCAGGAATCCGTCGCTTACGCCGATGCTGGTACCAAAGAAATGAGATGGTTCCGGAACTTCATAGCCCTGCGTTTCATTGAGCACCTGGGCCTCTACAAATGTTGACGCAAGGGTGAGCACGGTCAGAAGCGGTGTGATGCTGAGTTTCGAGTTGAGGTACATATGGCATCCTTTCGAAGGGCATTGGTTCGTAGGGGAAATGGATCCCCATTGTGTGTAAACACGATTTGCCATATACTCATGCGCGAACTGCCCACTCCCCTCCTATCCGTCTTTGAGAAATTTCAGAGAACCCTTGATGCTCGGCCAAGCTCATTTCACGCAAGTACTTACGGCTCTCGATCTCTCGTCTATCGAGTCCGATAAAAGGGCTGAGTTGCTCCTGCCGGCGATCTATGACGAGCTGCGTGGGATCGCAAGCGGGTATCTGCGTCAGGAACGGGCGAACCACACGCTCCAGCCCACAGCGTTGGTGCATGAGGCGTACGCCCGGTTGGCCGATCAGACCGTTATTCCGTGGTCTGATGCGGCGCACTTTCGAGCGATCGCGGCCCGGGTCATGCGGCAGGTGCTCGTCGACCATGCACGGAAACACGGGGCACTCAAGCGTGGGGGGGATCGTGTCCGCGTGACACTCTCGGGGCAGGCAACACCAAACGGCGAGCCGGATCTCGATGTGCTGGAGCTCGATGCTGCAATGAACGAGCTGCGTGAGCTGCATCAGCGCAAAGCCCATGTGGTTGAGCTAATCTTCTTTGGCGGCATGACGCACGCAGAAGCCGCGCGTGTCGTTGGTGTTTCTCAGAAAACGATTGAAGCAGACTGGTACGCGGCCCGCGCATGGCTTGGTAGCCGTATCGGCAAGGACGCGCAGCCATGACGGATGCTGAGCGTTTCGATCTCGTGTGCAGGATCTTCGAGCAGGTGCTCGAGTTGGACGCCGGCGAGCAGCAGCGGCGGGCGGCTGAGCTCTGCTCAGATGATGAAGACCTGCTCAAGCAGGTGCAGCAGATGCTTGGCGCGCATGCGGAGGCGAGTCCGCTGGACCAGCCTTCGCATGTGCTCCCGCTCGAAGCGCTCATCCGCCCATTGCAGGCAACTCCCCCAAAGATCGATCGGTACATCATCGGTGAGCGAATCGGTGAGGGTGGGATGGGTGTTGTGTACGCCGCAGAAATGAAGAATCCTGCGAGGGCGGTGGCCATCAAGGTGATCAAGCTCGGGATGGATTCGCAGCGTGTGATTGCCAGGTTTGATCTTGAACGCCAGGCGCTGGCGAGGATGGAGCACCCGAACATTGCGTCCGTGATTGATTCGGGATTGACCGACGACGGGCGGCCATACTTTGCGATGGAACTGGTGCGCGGCGAAGCCGTGACCGAGTATGCGTCCCGGCATGGGCTCGACACCCGATCGAGGCTGGAGCTCGTGATGATGGTGTGCAATGCCATCGAGCATGCGCACCAGAAGGGGATCATCCACCGCGACATCAAGCCCTCGAACATCATTGTGACCCAGAGTGATGGGCAGATGATCCCCAAGGTGATCGACTTTGGTATCGCCAAGGCCACGCGTGGGGACCTCTCACCGAAAGCATCGATGACACTTCATGCTCAGGCGGTGGGGACCCCGGCATACATGTCTCCAGAGCAGGCGGACTCATCCATTGGCGACATCGACACCCGTAGCGACGTCTACTCGCTTGGCGCCGTGTTGTATGAGCTGCTGACAGGGACGACACCGCTGGTCAAGGATGACCTTGCGAAGAAGAGCTATCAGGAACTCGTCCAGAGCATCCGAGATCAGGACCCGCCACGCCCGAGCAGCCGGCTTGCGACCACGACCCGCAACGATGTGTCGCGGACGACCGAGATCGAGCCAGCACAGCTGAAAGGGGATCTGGATTGGATCGTGATGAAGTGCTTGGCGAAGGAGCCTTCGCGACGATTCGAGACCGTCAACGCGCTGCGTGAGGACATCGGCCGATTCTTGCGCAATGAACCAGTTCTTGCTCGCCCCGCGAGCAGAGCGTATGTTATGCGCAAGTTCATCCGTCGGAATAGAGGTGGCGTCATCGCGGCATCGCTCATTTTGGGGACGATGCTTATCGGCATCGCTGGAACAACAGTCGGTTTGTTGTGGGCGCTCGATGAACAAGAGCGGGCAAAGTTGTCTGCGCAAGCGGAACTCAAGGCACAAACAGAAGCGAAAGAAGCCGCTGAGATCGCGCTGAGTGAGGCACAAGCAGCCGAGGACCTCAGCCAGTTCTTCATCATGGATGTACTCTCGGCAGCAGACCCATCAAGAACCGCAGATCGAGAGCTGACCGTACGCGAGGCGCTTGTAAATGCATCAGAGAACCTCGAGGGCAAGTTCGAGGAGCGCCCAGATGTCGAAGGGCGGATCCACAATGCGCTCGGGTTCCTTTTCGGGCAACTCGGTGAACCAGGATTGGCTCAAAGGCATCACATTCGTGAGTGGGAAATCGCTGAAGCAGAAAACGGCGAGTTTTCGCTCGAATCAGCACAGATGATGCATTCGGTGGTTGGCAGCTTGGCTCGCCAGGGACGTGATGACGAAGCGATTGAGCTCACAAAGCGTCAGCTGCGCGTGATTGATGATCTCGGTACGCCTGAGGCAGAGTTTCTGCGCCCGCGTGCGATCGGGAACCTCGGTGCGCTCTTGGTTCGCACTGGACGAAATGAAGAAGCTGCACCAATCCTGGAAGACACGCTCAAACTCAAGCGAGAGCTGTACGGCGATCGACATCCAACAACGCTATCGACGCTCAACAATCTCTGTTCTGTGCTCGCGTCGATTGGCAATGTCGAACAGAGTATGGTCTACGGGCGAGAAGCATACGAGGGCCGAAAAGAGGTGCTCGGCGAAGGGGACCCCAGAACCTTTGTCTCGCTGTTGAACCTTGCTCGCGCGATGGCTGACGCGGAGCTGTACGAAGATGCGCTCATGATGCTTCAAGAGGGTGTTACGGAAGCAAGCGGGAGACTCGGATCGAATCATCCTACGACAATGGATATCACGAACACCTATGCCAAGGCGCTGCTCGACAGTGGCGACCTTGAGCGTTCGGAACAAACGATCCGAGCAAATATGGAGCATTTGTTAACGGTAGATCCCGAGCTCAATCAAACACGAACAATGACCGCTCACACGATTTTAGCTTCCATTCTTCGGGATCAGTCTCGAGCTGGTGAAGCGCTTGGATATACGTCGGCACTCATTCGTGCACTTGACGAGAGTGGGCGTGATTCGCATTACCTCATGAGCGAATTTTTACGGTTGCATGGTCAGGTTCTCATGGACCTTGAGCGGTACGAACAATCAGAATCCACACTCATTCGTGCTTGGGAGCATATTCAAAGGGGCGATAGCCAGAGTACTGATGCTGGAATCGTGCGCAGAGCGATTACTGAGTTGTATGAGCGCTGGCAAGTTGACGATGGGAGTCTTGAGCTTGAGGAGAAACGACTACTTTGGCGGGATGAATGAACTAGACATCCCAAACTCATGATCTCCCTGTAGTGTGCACAATTTGATCGATAACGAAGAGCGGAGTCGCCGCTTTGATTTCAGAAGATCGATTAACTAGAGGTGCGGTGGGCCAGCAGATTGTGGTGCTTGCCCGGTGGCGTTTTCACGCCACAGATCGATGTTTCGGCTTCACCTTGTTCACCGCATACAGCCATCGCGGATCGTCACCGACATGCTGTCGTTTGATCGTGATCTTCGGTTCGAGTACCCCTCCTTGCGTGTAGCGTATTGGTTCTGGCCGACGCAGTCCGAGCTCAGCCTCACTGGGTGTCAGCATATCAAGAGACGCGTGAGGGCCAAACAGATTGTGCCAGATTACGAAGTGATCGAGACAGATCTGGATGACCGTCAGATTCGGCGGTATGCGTGACATCCAACGCTGATTTAGGGGTTGACGCCGCATGACTCAGAAGCGGCACGAGAGACGGTTTGCCATATCTTGGATCGACCCCCGTTCGGGCCCGGAAAGAGTCCCCCGCACCGATCCACTGATCAACTTGCCGAAAAGCCTTGACTTCGTAGACAAGTATGGAAACGATAGCCCTCATGATTTTCAGTCAGAAACAGACTCAGAAACAGACTGCCGCAGGCTTTGCCTGGGGTGTGATGTGTTTCGGAGTCGTGGCGGACTGATCCAGCTCAACGACGACAAGATCACAATCACCCCTGAGCACAGGTCTCTGGGGTGATTGTCAGCGTGTGTTGACATTCTCAGTGGCTTTTGCTCTCAGCATAAGAAGCTACTCGATATGTCTGAACAACATCATTCACCTGCCACACTGGCTAGCCCGGGATCATCTTCGGTGCCGGAGTTTTTCGCCGGCACCAGTCGTGTCGGCGATGGGGAGATCTTCGCGCGTGGAGTTCCAATCGAAGGGCTCGTTGGAGAGTTGACATTTATTGAAATGTTGTACTTTCAGCTTCAAGCTCGAATGCCAGAGGCACACGAGTCGCAGATGCTGGAAGCATACCTTGTTTCACTCTGTGAGCATGGCGTGACTTCGCCTTCGACGCATGGGGCCCGGGTCGCAGCGAGTGTGCGAGCTCCATTTGGTGCATCGGCGATGGGTTTTATTGCGGGAGCTATGGGCGAGTTTCACTTCGGAGCACTCGAGCGAGCGATGCGTGATCTTCAGCAGCTCGACGAGCTTGGATTATCGGCTGAGGAGTTCGTTGAACATCGCCTCGAAGCAGGGCAACGGATATGGGGGTATGGGCACCGGTTTCATCGTTCCGAGCCGGGTCCGCCTCCAAGCGCGACTGTGCAAGAGGATCGTGATCCTCGTGTGAGAGCGCTGCTCGCGCTTGCCGACGAGTTGGAGTGGCGTGGGCAGCATCTGCGGCGGGTTCGAGAAATCGGACACGCGCTGCACGGTCGGAAGGGTGTGCCGATCAACATCGATGGTGTTGCAGCGGGGTTGTTGCTCGACATGGGATTTTGCCCGGATATCGCTTTGCTGTTTGTAGTACTCGGGCGGCTGCCGAATATCGCTCGTCTTCATCAGGAAGAGCAAAGCGAGACTCCAAACAGATTTACTGGTCTGGCAACGCGGAATGACCCAACTTTCGATCGTGTTGTTGATCGCGAGTTCGAACAAAGCAGGGGAGGTGTGCAGTGAGTCATTGGCCGAGCCGGAAGCAAGTGATGGAGTTACTCCCAACGATTGGCCAGATTCAAGACATCGAGACACAGCATCGGGTATGTGATATCTGGATGGAGGCGTTATCGACCGGGAACGCTGGGCGTGGATGGTCACAGGATGAGATCCAGAGACTGCCATTTACGATCTTGCTGGGCAATATCGAGTTGCGGTTTATCGATCATGTTCGATCGTGTGCTGAGCAGTGCCTGGCGATCGCAGCGGTGCTCACAGCCAGATTTCAAGGGCAAGTGCTGATCAACCTCGATACGCTGCTGGCGGGTGCATTGCTCGCAGATGTGGGCAAGCTCTTCGAGCTCGAGCTCACTGACAACGGCACACCGAAGCAAAGCAAGGAGGGGGCTTTGGTTCGTCATCCATTTATCGGTGTAGCCCTGTGCGCAAAGCACGGGCTTCCAGCTCCGATCCAGCATGTCGTGGCTACTCATAGCCACGAGGGGGAACGCGTGCAACGCTCTATTGAGAGCATCATCTTTCACCATGCGGATTTCATCGACTTTGATATCGCGAAGTCCCTAGCAAGCGAGTCTCACAGATGAGCGGGTATACGGCCATAGAAAAGATCGTTTCAAAGTCACAGGCCTCGGGGGTGAACATCCGCGCTGGGAGTTTCATCGATGTATGTCCGAAGCATGTGATGACCCACGATAACTCAAGCGCGGTGATTGCCAAGTTTGAAGATCTTGGATTCTCAAGCATTGCTGATCCCAAGCAGCCGGTAATCGCGATCGATCACGACATCCAGAATTACACACCTGAGAACCTTGGCAAGTACGCAAAGATCCAGACTTTCGCCAAGCAGCATGGATTGATGTATTACCCACCAGGTCGCGGTATTGCGCACCAGATCATGATCGAAGAGGGCTTTGTCAAGCCGGGTACAGTTGTTGTTGGTTCGGATTCACACTCGAACATGTATGGGGCGCTTGCGGCGCTGGGCACGCCGATCGTTCGGACCGATGCAGCTTCTGTATGGGCGACGGGAAAGTTCTGGTGGCGTGTTCCAAGACAAGTTCGGGTATCGCTGACCGGGAAGCTTCCGGAGGGTGCGACGGGTAAGGATGTGATCCTGACATTGTGCAGGATATTTTGTTCAGGTGAGGTGCTCAATGCCGCGGTCGAGTTTGCTGGTGATGGTATTGAATCGCTCTCGGTTGATGATCGGATCACAATCGCGAATATGAGCACCGAGTGGGGGGCACTGGCCGCTTTGTTCCCCTTTGATCATCGTCTCCGGTCATGGTTGAACAATCGACCCGATATCTTTCCTCGAGATGAAGTTCGGGATCTGTGGGATGAGCATCAAAGTTTGATGAGCGATCCGGACGCTCACTTTGAGACCGAACTGGAGCTCGATCTAGGCAGCATCTGTCCTCATGTAACAGGACCAAACAGCGTGTGGCGATCTCGCCCGGCCGTGGAGCTTGAGTCGGAGATTGTTGCCATTGATAAGGCCTATCTCATGAGTTGTGTGAATGGCCGATTATCAGATCTGCAAGCCGCGGGGAAGATTCTTGGCAAAGAAAGACCGGTAGCAAAGGGAGTGGAGCTGTATATAGCGGCTGCTTCCCATCTTGTCGAACAACAAGCCCGATCGGATGGCACATGGCAGCGTCTGCTTGATGCCGGGGCAATCCCGCTCCCTTCCGGGTGCGGTGCGTGCATTGGTCTCGGGGCCGGCACGCTCGAACCAGGTGAGGTTGGGATCAGCGCAACCAACCGGAACTACGAGGGCAGAATGGGCGCATCCGATGCGGCGTGTTACCTCGCAAGTCCAGAGGTGGTAGCTGAGTCTGCTGCTCGTGGCGTAATTGCTGCTCCGTCGGGAGCCAAAGCTGCAAAGCCAAGGTACTCGTGTCGACACCATCAACAGGATTCGAATGACTCCGGGACGATCAGGCTCATCGAAGGATTCCCGCGCAGTCTCAGGGCGCACACAATCGTGCTTACCCGTGACAATATTGATACGGACGGTATTTATGGCAAAGACGTGACATACCGCGACGACATCACCCTTGCTGATCAGGGGAGACATGTGCTGCTCAATTACGATTCAGCGTTCCATGAAAGGGATGTTGATGGGGCCATACTCGTGGCTGGGCGAAACTTCGGTTCAGGATCGAGCAGAGAGCAGGCGGCGACCGCTTTGCGATCCGCAGGAATCGCGGCGGTCATTGCGCATTCTATTAGTGCAACATATCAGCGTAACGCGTTCAACAACGGCCTGATTGTGATTGAGTCCCCAGAAGTTTCGTCCATGCTGCTTGAGACAGTTGGGGTGCAGCAGCGAACCGTATCTGGGCCCCGAGTTCAAATCGATTTTGAAGCTTCGGAGATCACCCTCGGTGATCGACGCGTGTTCTTCTCACCGCTGAGTACTGTCGCTCAGCGACTGATTGTGGCTGGGGGGCTGGAGAATGAACTCAGGAGCAAAGCACTGCAAAGCAGATCGCATGCAACAGGAGTAATGGTATGAACACCTATCGGATCGCGGTCCTGCCGGGCGACGGCATCGGACCCGAAGTAACTGACGCGACCATGTGTGTGCTGAACGCGGTCGGGCTCAGGGCAGAGTACATATACGGCGACATCGGCTGGGCATACTGGCAACAAGAGGGTAATGCGCTGCCTGAGCGGACCATTGAGCTACTAAAGACCTGTGATGCGGCATTGCTCGGGGCGATCACAAGCAAACCAGCAAGCGATGCGGAGATTGAGCTATCAGCGGAGCTCAGGGGTCAGGGGCTCATCTATCGCAGCCCGGTTGTGCAGCTGCGACAGGTGCTTGAACTAGATACAGCGGTTCGTCCTTGTCGCTCGTATCCGGGATTGCGAGATGCTGCCGGTGGTCAGGCCGATATCGTTGTGTTCCGTGAGAACACAGAGGGCTTGTATGGCGGGATCGAGTGGCGCGGCATTCCTGAACAACTCGCTGGCGAACTCGCCCACCCCGATCGTGGGCATCCTGGGGCGATGCAACGCTTCCGAGACATCGGGCTTGATCGAGTCGCTCTCTCAACGCGCTTCGTAAGCGAGCCCGGGTGCGAACGAGTTTGCCGACGGGCCTTTGCGTACGCAGCGGAGCATGGACGCAAGCGGGTCAGTTTGCTTGATAAGCCCAATGTTCTGCGGGAGACCGGTGTTGTCATGGCCGAGGCGTTTAGCAGAGTCGCTGATGAATACCCTTGGATTGAGGCAGAGCAGCTCAATATCGATGCCGCCTGTATGAATCTCGTTCTGCATCCGCAGCACTTCGATGTGATTGTCGCCGAGAACATGTTTGGCGACATCGTCAGCGATCTTGTTGCTGGACTCACCGGCGGGATCGGCTTTGCGCCTTCGGCGAATATCGGCGAGCACTTTGCCGTTTTCGAGCCTACACACGGCTCGGCCCCGGATATCGCTGGGAGGGGGGTAGCCAATCCTGTCGCTGCGATCCGCAGTGCCGCAATGCTTGCTGCATGGTTGGGAGAGGCAGAAATCGCCGGCCATATTGACTCAGCCGTCCTTGCCGCAGTGACGGATGGTGTGGTAAACACACCTGATGTTGTTGGAGCTGGTGTGAGCGGAACAACCGAATCTGTAACCACGGAAATCATGAATTACATCATCGCGTCGCGGAGTACTCAATGAACAATTTGAACTATAAAACTGGTAACTTTGTCGCATTGGATCTTGCCCGCTGGGCTGCTGATCTCAGGTATGAAGACCTCTCAGCCCAAGCAGTTGATGATGCCAAGCGATTCTGGTTTGATTCGGTCGGTTGCGCTCTCGGAGGGGTTCAGACCGAGGATGCCCGGATCTTGCTTGAGCATTACATCGCGATGTCAACGGGTGATGGGCCCTGCAGCGTGTTCGGTACCGATGCCACATTTAATCCGGTTGACGCTGCATTTCTTAATAGCCATTTGGTGAGGGCTCTTGATTTCAATGATATCTACTGGAAAGCCGATCCAGTCCATCCTTCGGATCTGATCTGCGGTCCACTCGCGCTGTGTCAAGCCGAAGGTCTTGGCGGTCGTGCGCTTATCCTTGCTACTGTCATCGCTTATGAAGTTGAGTGCCGACTCGCTGAGTTCGGGCTTCCGGGTATCCGCGAGTACGGTTGGCACCATGCCACGCTCTCAGGGTTCGCTTCAGCCATTGCCTGCGGGCGTGTATTGGACCTCCCGCCGAATCAAACCGCACACGCGGTTGGCATTAGCGCCTCCAGGACAGGCACACTCGGTGCCGTGACCGCGGGGCATCTCACGATGATGAAGAACACAGTTGACCCATGGGCATCTCGAGTTGGGGTCGAATCTTCCCTGCTTGCTCAGAGGGGATTTACTGGCCCGAGTCATATCATTGATGGTAAGGAGGGGCTGTGCCACACTATGTCCGCGGCTCGGGTTGACGGTAAACCGTGCCAGTTTGATCTTGATCTTCTCACCACAGATCTGCCGACCACTGCAAATGACACTTTTCGAATTTCGGATTGCTCAATGAAGTCGTTCCCAGTCGAGGCGCTGATGCATTCACCACTCTCGGCGCTGATGGATATCCTGAGTGAGTCGTGTCCTGATCAGTCGGACATAGAGCGGATTGAAATCGAAGTGATTGCTCGTGCCGCCGATATTCTCGGTGACCCTACGAAGTATCGACCGACTAGTCGCGAAACCGCAGACCACTCGTTGCCGTACGCAGTCGCTATCGCGATCGCCGATGGCAAAGTGACCCCCGCTCAGTTCGATGAGGCGCGAATCGCCGACCCCTCCCTTGTGCCGCTGATGGATGCTGTCCGTGTTGTTCCCAATGAGTCATTTGAATCGCGATTTCCAGAGGAACAACCTAGCCGTGTCACCCTCAGGTTGCGAAATGGCTCAACACTTTCAAGAGAGGTTTCTCAACCAAAGGGTGATCCACGAAACCCGATGACATCTGAGGAAGTAATGGTCAAGTTCCATGGTCTAGCCTCAGCCACTCTCAATGGGGAGGAACTCGAGCGGTTGATCAGCCGACTTCGTTCCATCGATGAGTTGGACGATGTAGGAGACATAATTATCTAACCAGGTATGCCGGAATGAGAGACCACCACATCATGCCATGTATGTTCGTGAGGGTGCCATGTTTAATCTGTTCCCGATCCTGAGTGGTCGGGCGGGCTCTCAACGCACTGGCGGCTCGTATGCGATTCTGCGCTCAACTTGAGTTAAGAGCTTTCATATGGGCAGCGTGATCGCCTTGCTCCAGTTATCGTCCGGTACTGAGTTGATTCAGTAGTGGACGAACCCGCACCACCGAAATGCGGTGATGTTTCGTAGAGCGAGCAACAGCGTGACAGCGATCCTGCAAGCAGTTCATCTCGGGATGACATATGGTGGGCGATTTGAGGCGCTGCGCGATGTGGATATGACGATCCAAAGGGGAGAGCGTGTCGCCATCATTGGGCGATCGGGCGCAGGCAAGAGCACGCTCCTTCGCATCTTTAACAGGCTGCTCCAACCCACAGACGGGCAACTCAAGCTTGATGGGAAAGACATCACCAACGCGCAGGGACGAGAGCTGCGCATGGTTCGCCAGCGTGTGGGCATGGTGTTCCAGCAGTTCAATCTTGTCTCACGCCTCAGCGTACTCGACAATGTACTTGTAGGCACGCTTGCGCAGCGCGAGGGACTCTCAATCCTGCCGACGATCTGGCGTCAGTTCAATCGCCAAGAGCGGGAATGGGCGATGGAGTGCCTGCGTGAGGTCGAGATTGAACATCTGGCACCAAAGCGGGCCACGGAGCTCTCCGGGGGGCAGCAGCAACGCGTAGCGATTGCCCGGCTGCTCGCGCAGCGAGCAGACATCATCCTTGCTGATGAGCCCATCGCTTCGCTGGACCCGCGCAGTGCCGAGCAGGTGATGAATATGCTCCGCCAAGTCAACGAGACGCACGGTGTCGCGGTCATCACAAACCTCCACCAAGTGGATGTCGCGACACAGTTCGCCCAGCGGGTCATCGGTCTGCGCGATGG
>JYMV01000898.1_pt1 | contig 11872 bp, 10 predicted proteins | sample 338911 | NCBI WGS metagenome assembly JYMV01 (sample SAMN03354496, study PRJNA234377) | hydrothermal vent metagenome | biome: Deep sea; feature: Hydrothermal plumes at the Eastern Lau Spreading Center, Western Pacific Ocean; material: Seawater | place: Tonga | collected 2009 | depth 2000 m m
AAAATTTTAATTAATTATTTTAAGGAATGAAAAATGGAATTATCATATATTTTAATAATCAAACCATTACTATAAATTTTTAAAAAAATCTAAATCTATTTTAGGTTACCTTTTGAAATTTTTCTTTTTTCTCCTATTTTTCTTTTTCACATTGATTATACCAAAATAAATAACATCTACAACCTCACAAAAAAGACCTATGATAACACAACCGATTAGAGTGGCCTAATTGGTTTGATCAGAACTAGCTAAAAAATTTGCTCCCGTACTATCTGGATACCAAGCAACCACGCAAGTATTGCAGACACTAGCAGAAGCTTAGACTAAACAGTTATTAATAAAATTTACTGAGCATTCATTAGCAGTACTCACGTAAAATTTCGGATCACATGTCAAGACATTTCCATTAGATGGGTTACATGTCAAAACATTTCTTTAATTTGTACACGTTGTACAGTTTCCAGCATCTGGCCAAAATGTGTCTTGACAAGTAGTACAAGCATCAACAACAGTACATTAATTACAGTTAGCTCCACATTGTGAATCACAGTTTACAGGACCTGTATCAGCTACGAAGAAGCCGTTTTTACAAGTTAAAGCATCAAAAGAAGTTCCATCACAAGTAGCAACATTAGTTTTGGTAGTACAATCATCACAAGTAGCAACATTAGGGAGGCTATTACTAGAACAAGATGTTAGGTCGCCAGTACTTGAATCCCAAGTTAGAACATTAGTTTTAGATGTGCAAGCAGTACAAGTACCATTGACAGGATAAAATGTGTTTGCACAAGTAATACAAGCATCTACAGCACTACATTAGTTAGAATCACTTCCACATGGGGAATCACAGTTATTCATATGCTAAATTATCTCCAATGGCTATACCTGCATCAATAATTGGAACATAATGAAGTTTTTCTTTTTCAAGCCAGTCATTTAATTACTTTGGGTTATATTCCTTTTCGTTAATAGTAAAATCTTGAAAATGATACATGTAATCAATATCACTCCAAATTACATCAATAGGTATATTATAATATCTGTAATTATCAACTACATCTATCATCATAGAAAGATTTTTGTATCCCCAACGGCATTAATGAAATCCAAATGACCAGAAAGGTTTTTACTCCCAACCACCTATATATTTTTGATACATCGTTACAGCACTATCTGGAGTTCTTCCGATAAAGAATTTGAAGTCTATTATGCCTCCAACAGTTTTATAAGTTACAGTTTTTAAGTCTTATCCACTTTGAATATTATCAGGATTATCATCAATGACAATATCCATTGCATTAGAATTTCTAAAGTAAACAACATGAAAATTATCACTCTTTTCTTTATTAAGATATAATGTACGAAGGCCATATGTATTTTTTCCTGTTGTACCGTCATCATAGACAAAAGGATGGTCCATATTCCATATAGTATTCACACTATTTTTCATCTCTAACCAGGAATTTCTTTCACCAAAACCAAAAATGTGTGTTGTAGGTACTTGCTGATTGGATATCTCAAGATAATAGTCAGAAAGGATTAAACTTGCATTTTTTGTGGAAAAAATTACTTCTTAAGTTAAGTTACGAATAACTGTAAAACTAAAGGGCTTTTCCTCAATTTAAACCTTTAAAACATTAGTAAAGAATTAATAAGTTCAATTACCTCATATTCTTTACTTGAAGTAACTGGAATAACTTTATCTAGCTCATCAAAAGGAAATGGAGTTTCATGAGGAATTTCCCATCTCTCATTATCCATATCAGTTATTTTTATTTCAAACTCTGTTGGGGTTTAGAAAATAACTGTAAAAAGGGGTCGTTTTATAATATTATTGTATTTTTTAAGATAATACGTTTCCTCACCAATATAAGCTAATTCAGCTTCAATACTATTGTCTTTGGTAGTTGTCTTCTCAACAATGTAATCATTCTGAATTCCTTAGCTGTTAGCCATTTTTCTGGGGACTGCCACAACCAATGATAGCATCATCATCAAAAGGACTTTTTGATATAAAGAATTCAAATTCATGAACATTTATATGTACCAGCTACGAAGAAACCATTATTACAAGTTAAAGCATTACCAGTAGTTGAATCACAAGTAGCAACATTTGCTTTGCTAGTACAATCAGTACAAACAGTAAAATCAATATAGTATTAATTTGTTCCAGTACAAGTTAAGGAATTACCAGAAGTTCCATTACAGGTTGCAACATTGGGTTTGTTACTACAAGCATCACAGGTTGCACCTAACGGGTAGGTATTGCTGTTACATTAAGTACAAACTGATCCATCCGTAATACAAATATCGCAGTTAGCCATACAGGTTTCATCACATTAGCCAGGAATTTTTAAGTAAAAGCCCGCATCACAAGATAATACATTACCAGTAGTTCCATCACAGGTTACAACATTGAGTTTGTTAGTACAAGCATCACAAGTAGCACCGAAGGGACCACTTGTTATATAGTAATTTGTTGCACAAGTCGTACAAGCCCCAGTATTATCACAAGCGTTACAGTTAGTCATTCCTCCAATACAAGTGGTGCATACGCCATTAACAGGATAAAAATTAGATGAACAGCTTGTACACAATCCTGAAGAATCACATACATTACAATTAGTAGTTCCTCCTATGCAAGAAGTACAAACTCCATTTACTGCAAAATTATTTGTTGCGCAAAGAATACAGCACAAGTATTATCACAGGTATTGCAGTAGTTTTTCCAATACAAGTGGTGCATATGCCACTAACCGGATAAAAATGAGTAGAACAAGTTGTACACAATCCTGAAGAATCACATGCATTACAATTCGTAGTTCCTCCTGTACAAGCACAAGCACCACCACTTGTTACATAGTAATTTGTTGCGCAAGTAGTGCAAGCACCAGTATTATCACAGACATTGCATTTAGGAGTTCCTCCAATACAATTAGTACAAATCCTATTCACAAGATAGAAATCCGTATCACAGGTAGTACATTAACCCATTGCGTCGCATGCTTGACATTTCGTTGTCCCACCGGTACAGGCAGTACATGTACCACTTGTTATATAGTAATTTGTTGCGCAAGTAGTGCAATCACCATTATTATCGCAGATATTACAGTTAGTAGTTCCTCCAATACAAGTGGTGCATATGCCACTAACAGGATAAAAATTAGTAGAACAAGTTGTACACAATCCTGAAGAATCACATTCATTACAATTAGTAATTCCTCCTATACAAGTAGTGCACACCCCATTTACTGCATAATAATTTGTTGCACAAGTCGTACAAGCCCCAGTATTATCACAAACATTGTTCATCCAATACAAGGTGTGCATATGCCGTTAACAGGATAAAAATGAGTATCACAAACTATACACGATCCTGAAGAATCACATGAATGACAATTCGTACTTTCTTCTGTACAAGCATATATACCATAACTTGTTACATAGAAATTTGTTGAGCAAGTAGTGCAAGCACCAGTATTATCACAGGCATCGCAATTAGTGGTTCCTCCAATACAAGTAGTGCATATGCCATTAACAGGATAAAAATTAGTATCACAATTTATACACAATCCTTAAGAATCACATGCATTACAATTCGTAGTTCCACCTATACAAGTAGTGCACACCCCATATACTGAATAATAATTCGGTGCGCAAATATAACAAGCCCCGGTATAATCACAAGCGTTGCAGTTAGTCGTTCCTCCAACACAAGAGGTGCATACAGCATTAGCATAATAATAATCTTTAGCACAACCTTCACACGTATACGTAATATAAAAATTAAGAGAACAAGTTGTACACTATCCTGAAGAATCACACGCATCACAATTCGTAGTTCCTCCTATACAAATACTACACAAACCACTTGTTACATAGTAATTTATTGCGCAATTAATACAAGATCCATAATTATCACAGGCAACGCAGTTAGTAGTTCCTCCAATACAAGTTTTGCATATACCACTAACAGGATAAAAATTAGATAAACAGGTTATACACAATCCTGAAGAATCACATGTATTACAATTCGTAGTGCCACCCGTACAAAGAGTACACATACCACCACTTGCTACATATAATTTGTTGCACAAGTAGTGCAAGCGCAAGTATTATCACAGGCAATGCAGTTAGTAGCTCCTCCAATACAAGTGTAGCATACGCCACTAATAGGATAAAAATATGCATTACAAGTTGTACACAATCCTGTAGAATCACATGCATTACAATTCGTAGTTCCTCCCGCACAAAAAGTATACGTACCACTTGTTACATAGTAATTCGTTGCGCAACTAGTGCAAACACCACTATTATCACATGCATTGCAGTTACTAGTTCCTCCAATACAACTGATGCATTGGCCAGTAAAAGGATCAGGATAATAATTAGTAGTACAAATTATACAATATCCTGAAGGATCACATAGATTACAATTCGTAGGTCCCCTGTACAAGTACAAGTACCACTTGTTACATAGTAATTTGCTTTGCAAGCAATGCAAGCACCGGTATTATCACAGGCATTGCAGTTAGTAGTTCCTCCTATACAAGTGGTGCATACGCTATTAACAGGATAATAATTAGTAGCAGAAGTTATACACAATCCTGAAAAATCACATATAACACAATTACTACTTCCTCCTATACAAGAACATGTACCAATACTTGTTACAAAGTAATTTGGTGCACAAATACGGCAAACACCATCATTATAACAGGCAGTGCAGTTAGTATTTCCTCTAATACAACTAGTGCATAGGCCAGTAATAGGGTGAGGATAATAATTAGTAGTACAATTTATACAATATCCTGAGGGATCATATACATTACAATTCGTAGTTCCTCCTATACAAGAACACGTACCAGTACTTGTTACATAGTAATTTGTATTGCAATTAGTGCAAGCCCCATTAGTAATTGGTCCAATACAACTAGAGCATATACCATTAACAGGATAATAATTAGCATTACAAATTATACACGATCCTGTAGAATCACACAAATTACAATTGGTTAATCCTCCTTAACAAGAACACGTACCAGCAGTTGTTACATAGTATTTTGAATTGCAAACAATGCAAGCACCATTATTATCGCAGGAATTGCAGTTAGTAGTTGATCCAATACAACTGTAGCATATGCCAACAACAGGATAAAAATTAGCATTACAAATTGTACACAATCCTGAAGAATCACATGTATTACAATTTGTAGTTCCTCCTGAACAAGAACACGTACCACTACTTGTTACATAGTAATTTGTTGCGCAAGTAATGCAAGCACCAGTGTTATCGCAGGCATTGTAGTTAGTAATTCCTCCAGTACAAGCTATGCAGAAGCCAGAACTATTAATATAATAATTGGTTATACAAGTTATACAATTTCCATTAATATCACACGCATTACAATTGATTTTTCCACCTTAACAAGAACATGTCTTAGCAGTTGTTAGATAGAAATTTGCTTTGCAACGAGTGCAATCACCAGAGGTATCAAAACCATCACATTCTTCGCAGTTATTTTTAATACAACTGGTGCATATTCCATTAACAGGATAATAACCAGGAACACGAGTTGTACACAATCCTTAAGAATCACATGTTTAACAATTCGTAGTTCCTCCTGTACAAAAACATTCTCCATTTAATATATGCGATAAATATAATATTAGCTAAAAAGATAAAACTGCTGATCAACTAACTGATGCTGAATTATAATTTATTTTAAAATGATGATTTAAAATTCAATGTTTATATAAAAATCTAAATGTAAATAATTCTCATCATTATTATACATCTGAGCATCTCATTGGGCAATAAAACTAAGTTTCCAATCCTAATTGTGATTTTTCATAAGATTATATGCACTTCTTATGGGATTAATGTCTTTTACATTTAAAAAAGTCAATTTACTTTTAACTTGTCATTTTTCTTAGACACACAATACATTATTAATAATCTCTTAATCCTTGTAACCCGAATTAGGATTAATTTGTTGCGATGGATTCAAATTATTCTAACATCGATGCAAATTCATTAGTAATGATAATGGGTGCTTCAGTTGTCTATTTATTTAATCTCTGTTCTTTGACAGTTTAAACTGCTTTGAATACAGAATTATCATTAACAGTATTTACCACATTTAATAAATATTTTCTAAGTTAAATTAGGTTATAAAATTAAAATAAACCTTGAAGGAAATGATTTATTGTATTATTTAAAATATTTTGTCATACCTGTTTAATTTTTTATGCTATTTCAAACATTTTAAGTATTAAATTCTTCCCAAAAAGGTACCTTTAAAATTATATAAATTATTATTTTAATTACATTTTCAACAAATTTTATTTCAGAAAGTTTTAAGAGAGCTTTTTTACCCGATAAAATGTCTTTAATAAATTGAGAACTCATATCTCTTTCTGGAGGACCTATGAATTTTTAAAATTATGTTAAAAGAATTATTTACAATAATACTTTCCCTTGGTCACAAAAAATTCTATCATGACATTCATATTGGGAATTTTCTATAAAAATCTTTTCGGAGCATATCTAAGCTGTTGATTAGGTTAGAGTTGTAGTCGATTAATGTTTGTTTCTGAGCTAAGCGAACTATTAGAATGTAAAGATGGTAGTGCTGGAGGAGTTGGAATATTAATATTCATTTAAATTTCATTATCCTTACTTTCTTCATTCTTTTATCTCTAGATGATTTTAGGAGTTTGAAAGCTTTCTTATTATTCCACATCCATTTTCTTCCTTTTTTCAATGCGTGAAGTCCTTTAACTTCGCCTTGGAGTGGCGTCTTTCATTTGTTTTTTCATTTTAGTTTATTTTTAATTTGAAAATGTCAGTTAATTTTCAATTTAATACATTCAAAATTCAAAATTATTTAAAATAGATAATTAAGCGGCAATTAATAGTAATGAATTAGAAAAAGGAAAAGTATTTTGGTTCTGGAAAATGTCTAATTGAAGAATGCAAAAATAATCGGATTTATGATTTACAACATAAAAGACATTTACCAATATGTGGCTATGACTGCTTTATCAAAGCTAACTAATCAGGTTAACTTAAAATTTAGGGATATGCAGATTTCTTTAAGAAAATCAATTCATAATTTAAGATGTTTCTAAAATCTAATTAAGATTAAACATGCTATGTTAAAAATTAGAGTAAGTTTTTTATTCATTCATAAGGAAGACATGCTGTAAAATTTTCCATAAAGAAATATCAAATACACTATAAAAATTTGAGATATAATATTCGTCAATTAGAAGATTTAAATGTGTTTGATCCTGGTAGATATAATAAACTCTAATTAGGTAATATGATCAAACCATTCTTTTTAAAATATGATTATTTAACTTTCTAAAGTTAAATAAAAGCTTTGAGTAAAGAAAAATATATTTAAAACTTCCCTTTTGTTTTTGAAATCTAATCCGATTTATATGTATTTTTCTAATATTTCTATTATTTCGTTAGGAACTCTTTTATGATTTTCTTAATTAAAAGAAAAATATTTAGAAAGTCCGATTTAAAAATGTTAAAGATATTCATATTTGTTATTTCTAAGCCTTAATGAAGTCTTCTAATACTAGAAATTTAACAATTTCTCAAAAAACTCGAATGATTTAAGAAGAATTTCCTGACTTACAAATAAAAAGATCAACTGTTTATAAAATTCAAAAGAAACTATTAAGATACAGTTATAAAAGGGTTTGTACTTATGAACCCAAATACTTAGGAAATAAATAATTTAAAAGAATTGCCTTTATATGGAAATATTTTCAAATTTTAAATGATAGAAATTCCATACTCTTTGTTTTGGATGAAGTTGGATTTGGTTTAGTTTTCTAGTTCTTATTTCTTATTTCAAAGGCACATAATATCTTAGACACTATGCCTATTCGAAAATTGGGGAACCTGTTGTTCTTAAATAAACTCCGAAATTAGGCAGTAACATGACTTGCACTGTAACTATTTCCCCTTTCTGCGTTGAAACTTTATAATTTTTTACTGATGGTGGAACTAAGAATGATTATTTTAGATAACATTTTTTGAAGCTTACAAATTAATTAACGAAAAAGTATCCGAATAAAACAATTGTTATTTTATTAGATAATTTATGAGTAATGTTTTTTACTTTTTAATTCTTTATAGGCTCATAAATCAGATCTTATAATGGAAATAATGAAAAACTAATAATTATAAATGCTATTATTACCTAGCAATTCTCCTTAATTTTCACCCATAGGTATAGCAAATGTCCTAGTTATAACAGCAGAACCATAAACTCCCTATAACGAAACTGCTGTTGGTTCTAGATTTTATATTAATTATGATTTTTAATGAGCCTCTGTGGTTTCTGTTCCATAAGCTCATTTAGTAATTTCTTTTCACTTACTAATTGTTTCATTAGAGAACCTGTTTGGATATACAAAAAGAAAATTACAAGATCTCAAATTTAAATCTGAATAATATTCAGCTTAGCAAATAAAAGATTTTATGTTAAATTTAGATAAAAGAGTGATAAATGGATTTTACAAGAAAACATTATATAATATGCAGAATTTTTGGCTAAAATTAAATCGATAATAGATTTTACAAGAACTAGAGTGATTTGTTTAATTTACATAAACTTTTAAATGACATTTTAATTTCAGTTAATATTTAAATTAAAAACAACACAATGAACAATAATTTCAATAAAAACAATGTTAATAAAATGTGATAACGTGCAATTTTATTCGTTCAACAGATCGTTGATAATTATGATTAAGAAATTCAAGATGTGTTATCGGTAAACAGTTCCAGCTTAATTTGAGTTAATGATAATACATTTTTTTTATATAAAATGACTGAAGTTTATATGACTGGTTTTTTAATTAAAAGTTAATTACTAAATTTTTAATTAAATTTTAAATTCATAAGAATAGACCCCCAACCCCCACCCCAGATTTAAAATTTACATGATAAAGTTATATAACATAAGGAAAAGATTTAATAGCATAAAGATAATATTTCTAATATCGAATAAAAAAGCAGTTAAGAGAGAAAGAATTTACAAGTGCTTTAAGAAAAAGTTAAAAAATTTAGTTGGCTAAAAAATGAGGTCAAAGAATATAAAGATCAACCATTAACCAATTAATTGGAATTCTGATTACATTATTCATATTGTTGTTATCTGATAAATTTTATTTAAATTTAACTAATTTAATACAAACAGTTTCTTTCGAAGATGTAGGAAAATTTGATAAAGAATTGAAAGAACTTTTAATAAAAGTTATAAGTATAATAAAATACAAATCAAAAAACGTTAGCTACTAAAAAATTGAATATGAAAATGAAAAAACTCCAGTTGGAATTGTAATATTAATGTCATATATGCTGGAAAAACTTTAAAAAGTGACGCCAACTTAAAATACACAAAGTTAAATGTAATAAACTTTTAAAAGATAATAAAACAAAGAAAATTATAACAACGGAAGAAAAAATGAAAGACTTTGCATAAAAGCTGATTGAAATTATAGATAAAATTATTGAAGATACTTGAAATTTATTTGAAAATTAATTTGTTTAAAAATAACATTATAAATTATCATATAATTTGTCATCTAAATTTAAGGCCATCATGTGGTAAATCATAAACTTCATTAACACCGGAAGTTTCCGTATACCTTAAATGACATTTAGTCCAATAATGCCCTTCTTCATTACAAATTTCACATACGATTGGTTTTTTCTTATTCTTTTTAGGTTTATTTGGACAATTGGTACTATAATGCCCATATTTCAAACAACTGAAACATCTAGGTCCTTTCTTATAAGAAATAGGTTTTTTAACCTAACATTTATTAGCGCAATGGCCATATTTATTACAGATAATGCATATATAATCGGTCTTTCATAATTATTATTCAAAAACTTTGTTTGTCCTTTTCTATTTTTCTTTTGGTTTTGGATTAAATAAACGTTAAGCTGTGACTTTTTATCATCTATTCTTCTTCTTTAGATGCTAACGAAATTACTTTTTAGGAGTTTCTAAAATAATTTTCGAAATTTTTGTTGAAGATTTCATTTTCTTTCCTAAGGTTTTCTTTTTTGGAGTTTACTGAAGAGCTTTTCTGCTTTTGGAAGCAGATTTTACTTTCTTTTTGGATACTGGCCTTTAAGGATTTTATTAAGTAGTTTTCCTACTTTAGGAAAGGGATTGTAATTTCCTTTTATTTGTTTAATATTTATTTCCAATCTTTATTTCTTTGGATGTGGATTTTTAATTCTGTATAATTTTTATATTTTCAACAATTCCTTGGTTCATTATTTTATTTTATTTTGATTGATCCCTATTTCATTTAAATAAGAGCATTTCAAATCTCTCTAGCTAATTATAGGGATCGTTCTAAAATTCTACCACTGGTTTTAGATATTCTTCTTTTTACCCATCCAATTCATAAATTACTCTATAGTGAACATGTCCATCAATAAGAACTTTTTCAATTATTTTAAAGTAATCATCTAATTATCCATTAATAAAATACTAAGTTCTTTCATAATTTATTTCTTATGTACATTTGTTTCCTTCATCAATCTTTAATAGCTTTTTCTCTAATAATTTTCTATTGTTTTCTTTAAGTAGTTATTTAGAATTTCGATTTTTCATTTTATGCTTTAATGTTTTTACAGGTTTTTTCTCTAATAGTGTTGACAATTGTTTTTTAGCTGGCTATGAAGAACGACTTCGACTTCTTTCTTTAGCTTTATTATTTTTTCTTTATAATTTTAATCTTTTATTTTGTTCACATTTCCAACACTATCCTTTAGCATTCAATACTTAGTAATGTTTAAAGTTGATACAATACATTATTACTTTTCTTTTTTTCCTATTTATTTCGCATTATTTACATAAATTATTGCTATCATAAACATGTATATGTTCTTTTCTTCTTTTTTTAGTCTTTTTTTAGTTATTTATTGTAAATAATGATTTTCTTTTATTGATATTCAATCTTTTATTTTTAGTTATTAAATTCTCTAAAGCTAAAATATCTTCATTTTTTGGCTTTTTGTCAATTGAAATCATCTATTCAAGATGTTCATTAGGAATGTCATCACACCAAATATTATCCGGAAGTCGAATTGCAACATTGCCTTTATATTCAAAAAATTACTACAGTTTTTTTAAATTAATCCCCTTCATATCTTGAATATCAAAATTTCAATTTTTAGTTCTATATTTTTAATCACATAGTAAAGCTAGTCCATAATCTTATTCATATCTTCTTACCCTTCCAATTGCTTACCTAACTGCTTACTTAGCTTCTCGTAAATATCAATCATCAAATTCTTCCTTAGTAAGATAGAGTTTTTGCATTTCTACTCTTTTTAAAATTAATAAACTTATTTAAATTTACTCTGGAGATTTAATATTTAGGTATGGCACTCCTATAACGCAGACAGCACGACATTATTCATCCTTAAAATCTTGGCCTTCACTATAAGAACCTCTTGCCACACATAATAATATTGCAGCTTTTTAGGATTTAGATTATTCAATATATTCTGAAAAGATAATTTTGTATATTAATATTCTTACTTTGAATTGTCTGATCATATTCATCCTTAACACGTTTTTCTTTAAACAACTTTTTAGAAAATGTGTTTTGCCTAAAAATTATTTACATAAAATTAAAATTGACTTAGACCAAACTTCATAAAAAAGGTTTAAATAATGATAGTTTGGAAACATAATTAAGATTCCATTAGGAACATAAGAAAATATCTTTTGAAGTCTATTTCCTAAATCTTATATTTACATCTAAAGATCAGTAGATCCCTAAAATCCAGTTTATTTAATCTAGTTATTATGTTTTT
>JYMV01028054.1_pt1 | contig 11872 bp, 8 predicted proteins | sample 338911 | NCBI WGS metagenome assembly JYMV01 (sample SAMN03354496, study PRJNA234377) | hydrothermal vent metagenome | biome: Deep sea; feature: Hydrothermal plumes at the Eastern Lau Spreading Center, Western Pacific Ocean; material: Seawater | place: Tonga | collected 2009 | depth 2000 m m
GAATCTGAAGCCCAGCTGGCAATTCGTTTGACCTTATCCTGCCAGCAGACGGAAGGTTCGTGATGGTGCAGGTGGCCCGGGTTGTACCGGATCTTGGCGACATTCGGGGCCAGTATCCTGGCCAGTCGCCAGTTCTCCTGCAGGTCGACACAAATATTGGCATCCACCAGATGGGCGATTTCGTTGGCTGCCTCGGCGTCTTTTTTTGAATCGACCGCCAACCGAACGATTCCGGCACCTGCATCCGAGAGTTGCTGGGCCTGCCTGGCAGTGGTCTTTACATCCCTTGTCGAGGTAGCACACATACTCTGCACGACGATCGGGTGACCGCCCCCGAGCGTTGTGGTCCCGACCCTGATCGAGCGGGTATGGTTGCGCGGAAGCAGGTCGTCAGTGCTCAAGAACCCTCCTGTTGGCTCGCGGGACGCGATGCCCCCTGCAGATGGTCTACCAAGCGCAAGCCATCAGCAAGCAGAACAAGCGAGACCTTGCAGACATCGAGTCCAATCGATCTGGACTGTGCCGGCGAACGCTCTGGAGTATGATGGTCCCGACAGCAGCAGAGTCAGGGGGATGTGTGCGCATCGATCGAATCGGACAATTGTCGCTGATTCCGCTGCTCCTCAGTGTGCTTCTGTGGCTTTTTCCTGGCCAGCCCCAGGTCCCGGTAGGCTCACCCGATGCGATCGGAAGCATCGACGTCTGGCAGCCGGGCATCGAGTTGCCGCTGATGGGCCTGGCCAGTTCGTTGCTGATCATCGTCGTGCTTCGCTACCAGGTTCAGATTCAGGCTCGTGCTCACCGAGGCTGGTGAATTGCCGGCAACTCGATCGGTCGACGCGCCGAAGATGCATGGTTCTCCTCACGGGTGGCTGTTCGAGGCCACTGCTATCGCCCTCCCCAGGCACCAGGGACCATCCTGATCAAAGGTTCCTGAATTGACGATTTCATGGTCAAATAGATAGGTTCATCGACCTTCGCCCATTTCGGGTTCCGTGGCAGGCTTGCCACGGTTTGGTAGGTTGTGAGCGAGTCCTTCCCGGGTGTGAATTCCAGATGTGATTATTTCACCTGGAGGGACCGGGATCTGAAGCGGAATCACCCTGCAGATGTCGTGAAGATCTTGAGGAGGTGGAATCGATGACGAAAGCACAACGGCCGACCAGGCGCTTCCGGTGATGGCTCACCTGGCCTGGGTCCTTTGTCTTGGCATCTCCATCTGCTTCCATTCGAATCTGTGTGCCCAGTTCAGTGAGCCAATTCTGCTCACCGATGGGATCGACACCGTCTCCGATGCGCAGATCAATCTTGATACCAGCTGTTCCAGTTGCTCACCGCAACAGGTTTCCCTCTGTGCCAGGACCAGCGATCAGATCCATTTCAGTGGTACCTTGCTCCAGTTCGAAACGATGATATCGGCCCTCGACTCCGCCAATGATGTCGGCTCTCCCGCTCTGACCCAGGGATTTGCGGCGCACTACCTCATCACCCTGGACGAGGGGGTGGCAGCCGGGCCAAGAACCATCTACCTGATCGAGAGTTACGCAACGGGGTTTGGAGATCCTGAACAGATCAGTAGCGGGTCTGACGATTGCCATGACTCCGATATAGAGATTCTCGACAGTGGCCACAGAGTCATCAGCTGGACCTGCTCTAGCGCCAGTGGTGACACGGTCTGGATGAAGTATGGCGAGACTCCACCGGTAGAAATCGGACCTGGAGCGTCGAGCCAGGTGCTTTCCGTGGGGGGCGAAACCACCTTGATCGTATGGCTCGACGGAACAGTGCTTCGTGCTCGCCAGGTGGATACTGGATCGATGGGAATGGCCTTTGTTCTCTACGATCTGCTCAACGTGCCCTTGCACTGGGGTATCGAGGCCGATGCCTCTGCCAATCTCCAGATTGTTGCTCTGGTCGACGATCAACTGCTGCTTCTCGAAGGATCGACTTCAGGCGGCATCACCGCCCAGCAGGTGATCAGCAACCGAGGAACAGGAATTTCACATCTCTCTTTCTCCAGCCTGTCGCAGCAGAGGTACTGCATCTCGTGGATTCAGGACGGCATGCTCCTGCGTCATTCCCTTCGCCCGGATGGAACCATCTCGACCGACGCTCTCGATTTCATCGAGGGAGATCCCCAGGAGGTAGAAGTGGCGATAGATGCAGCTGGCAACGAGCACTTCATGGTGATCTCCGATGGTGAAGCGTGGTATACGCATGATACGCCCGCACCCACGGCTGATTTATTAATTACCAGCGATGACGATGGCATCGCAGATCACACCATCTCATTTCATTCCTACAGTGCCGGTATGATTTCAAGTCACCTCTGGGATTTCGGAGATGGGGAGTTCAGCTCGATGCCGCAGGGGGAGCACACCTATGTTGAACCAGGGACTTACATCATCTCGCTGACGGTTACGGGACCCGGTGGTACCGATACGATGGTGTCATCAGGTCCCATCGAGGTCGCTCTTCCTGCATCCTCGATGGCTCTTGCGGATATCGAAGTCTTTGCCGGGCAACCTGTGTACCATCCGGTTCTTGGAACACATGACAACTTCCTTCAGGGGTACCAAATTGCGCTCCGATACGATGCCACGATTCTTGAGATGGAGGAGATCTCCCTGGATGGAACGATGGCTCAGGCGCTGTTGCCGGAGTTCTTCATCACACAGATCAATCCAGCGGGTATCGACTCGACGATGTATCTGGCGGTCATCTTCGATACGCTCCCTCCCTTCGATGGAAGGATGATGGATCCAGGTACAAATCAGACGCTTTGCACTCTCGACTACACCGTCCAGTTTGGATCTCCCATGGGCACGTCGACGCAGATGAGCTTCACCGATGGAGTAGGAGATCCACCGATCAACACCATCTACGCCATCGAGGGGGGACTCTCCGAGGCTCCTTATCTGATCCATGGCACCGTGACCATTTCGCAACAACCGCAGTTCCTGTTTGTCCGGGGTGATGCGAATTACAACCAGTCAGTCAATATCGCAGATGCCATCTTCCTGCTCGATTACCTGTTCATCGGCGGGGTTGCCAGCGTGTGTCCCGATGCTGCAGATTCCAACGATGACGGTTCGCTCAACATCGGAGACGCCATCAATCTACTGAACTTCCTCTTTTCAAATGGCGAGACGATTCCCTACCCGTACCCCGGTTACGGCATTGACCCGACACCCGATGGACTCGCAGGTTGCCTCCCCTGATCTCGGACTCTGCTTCGGCTTCATTCTGGAAACAACTGAAGTAGTTCCCACCCTGCTGGTCACTACCTGTGTCAGATCCGTGCAGATCAGTATGTCTGTAGCGAGATCTGGTCTGTGCCAGAATTGCTGTTCCTCTGGAACAGGAGCGCCTCACTGTATCTAATACGACCTCAAGACCGATTCCTGGAGGATCCGGTTCCCTCGGCAAGGAGGATCAGAGTGAAGTTCCTGCGCAGCCATCTGATGGGCAAGTGGATTGAGCCGGGAGAGGATTCCGGAGTTCATGTCATCGATCCATCCACCGAGGAACCGCTTGCGGCGGTGAGTAGTGCTGGAGTCAATTTCAAGGCAGCCGTGGAGTATGCACAACTCGAGGGTGGAAGAGCGCTGCGAGAGATGACATTTGCCGAGCGCGGCGAGTTACTCATTGCGATGTCAAAAGCGATCCACAGCAAGCGAAACGAACTGCTGGAACTATCGATGCGAAGTTGTGGAAGTACACGCAAGGACTCCAAGTTCGACATCGATGGTGCTACAGGGACGCTGTACCACTACGGTGCTCTCGGAAAAGAACTCGGTGAAACGCATAGACTCGTAGATGGCGAGGGAGAGCCGCTGGGGCGTAGTGCCATCTACTGGGGTCGGCATGGACGTATTGCAAGAGACGGTGTTGCTGTTCACATCAATGCTTTCAATTTCCCGGCCTGGGGATTTGCGGAAAAGGCTGCAGCAGCGATCCTTGCCGGCATGCCGGTCATCACCAAACCGGCTTCCAGCACATCCATCGTTACCGAGAGTTGTATCGAGGCTGTGGTGGAATCCGCTGTTCTACCCGATGGAGTGCTGGGGTTGATCTGCGGATCGATCGGCGATCTGTTCGACCACCTTACCGGTCAGGATGTGGTTGCGTTTACAGGATCTGCAGCGACCGCGTTTCGTATCCGATCGAACGAGAATCTGCTGAGGCAGTCCACTCCGATCAATATCGAGGCCGACAGCCTCAATGCTGCCATCCTGGCTCCGGATGTGGAGCCGGGCAGTGAACTGTGGCGTCTGTTCGTCAGAGAAGTGACCAGGGAAGTGACGCAGAAGAGTGGCCAGAAGTGCACTGCGGTGAGGCGAATCATGGTTCCTCACGACAGGATCTCGGATCTTCAGCAAGACCTCTGCGAAGAACTGGCGACCAGGGTGGTTGGAAACCCCTTCGATGAAAGCGTCAATGTCGGGCCGCTGGCAACATCGGATCAACTCAGCAGCGTGTTGGAGGGGACGGCAAGTTTGCGCGAGGTGGCAGATCTTGTCGCTGGAAGTGGCGAGAGGGTGGATGGCATCGGTGCAGAGCCGGGCAAGGGTTACTTCTTTGCTCCGACGCTGCTGCAACTACGAGATGGTGATTCCGATGATCTCATCCATGATCTCGAGGTGTTCGGCCCTGTATCGACGATCTGTCCCTTCGATGGCGAGGCTGCCACGGCGGCCTGTCTCAATAGCAAGGGTAAGGGGACGCTCGTGACCTCCGTCTACAGTGATCAGGAGCAGTGGACCTTTGATCTTCTACGGCGCTGCGGTGCATGGAGCGGACGATTCTACCTGGCCTCGGAAAAGATGATCAGCCAGGCGCCAGGATCCGGGGTTGCGTTGCCCCAGTCGCTGCATGGTGGACCTGGAAGGGCGGGCGGTGGCGAGGAACTCGGTGGGATCAGGGCGCTCGACCTCTATACCCAGCGTGTCGCTTTTCAGGGAACCCGCCGAGCCGTGGAAAGCTTCCTCACGGATCGCTAGTTCTCGACGCAGACGCATCCCTGACAGAGGATGGGAGACTCGCCAGCTGGAGGTGAGGTCACGGTCAACAGAACAGCCCGTAGACCCTCTGGGGTCTACAGGCTAGCACGAAGCTTCCGGTCTGTTCCCGATCAAGCGGCGGTTACTTCTTTGCTTCCTTCTCGACGCGGAACTTCTCGACCAGTTCCTCCTGGACATTACGAGGTGCCGAAGCGTAGCAATTGAATTCCATGGTGAACTCCGCCTTACCCTGCGTTACTGACCGCAACGCGGTCGCATAACCAAACATCTCGGCGAGAGGGACATCGGCATCGATACGAACGAATCCCTGTTCATCGACGGTGCCGTTGAGAACACCTCGCCGTTGAAGCAGTGTTCCGACCATGTCACCCTGATACTCGGTGGGCCCTTCGAGGCTCACAGTCATCAGTGGTTCGAGGACCTCAGGCTTTCCGGACATGTAGTATTCCCGGAAGCAGCCTCTGGCCGCGGCCTGGAATGCCATGTCGGATGAATCGACATTGTGGTAGGCGCCGTCCTTCAGTACGACATCGAGTCCATCGATGGGAGCACCGATCAGCATTCCAGTTTCGAGACTTTGAGAGAAACCCTTCTTCACCGATGGGATGAACTCCCGCGGCACATTTCCTCCTGCGACCTTGCTATCGAAGGTGTATTCACCATCTTCGCTCGGTGACATGGTTCCGATGATCCTGCCGAACTGACCCGATCCACCGGTCTGCTTCTTGTGAGTGTAGTCAAATTCAATCATGCGGGTGATTCGCTCACGGAAGGCGACCTGAGGGGCGCCGACCTCGACCTCTGCCTTGAACTCCCGCTTCATTCTCTCGACATAGACTTCCAGGTGGAGTTCTCCCATTCCAGAGATGATGGTTTCACTGCTGGCTGGATCAAAGGCGACCCGGAAGGTCGGATCTTCCTTGGTGAAGCGCTGAAGCGCTTTTGACATGTTATCGGTGGCTTTCCGGTCGATCGGCTTCACTGCAAGGTGAATCACAGGTTCCGCAACATGCATCGAGGAGAGAACATAATCCGTTCCCTGGGAACGGAAGGTATCTCCGGATGCGCAATCGATTCCGAACAGGGCAACAATATCACCCGCGCCAGCTCGGTCGATCTCATTCATGTTGTCGGCGTGCATTCGAACGATCCGACCCAGTTTCACTTTCTTGCCGGTACGAGCGTTGTAGACGAACTCTCCCTTGACCAGTTCTCCCTGGTAGATCCGCACATAGGTCAACTGGCCATAAGCGCCATCTTCCAGTTTGAAGGCGTAGCAGAGCAGGTCATCATCATTACTGTTGGTGATGGGGCAGGTATCCTCTTCGTCATCCTGGTGGATCGCGAAGTTCTCGACATCGGAGGGGCAGGGCAGGAATGCGTTCACCGCGTCCATCAGCGGTTGAACACCCTTGTTCTTGTAAGCGGACCCACAGAACACCGGGCACAGTTCAAGTGAGATGACTCCCTTACGAGTCGCTTCGACGATCAACTCTTCGGTGACTTCGCCCTCGAGCATCGCTCCCATCAGGTCATCGGAGAACATCGAAATGGCATCGAGCATCACTTCTCGGCGATGTTCTGCATCCTCCTGCATGTCGGCTGGAATCTCGTCGACACGAACGTTCTCTCCGTTGTCACCTTCGAAGTAAAGTGCTCTCATCTTGATCAGATCGACGACTCCCTTGTGATCGTTTTCCAGACCGATGGGGAGCTGGAACATCACGGAATTGAGACGCAATTTTTCACGGAGCTGGTCACAGACCTTGAGCGGATCTGCTCCCGTGCGGTCGCACTTATTGACAAATGCGAGTCGGGGCACATTGTAACGACGCATCTGGCGGTCGACGGTGATCGACTGGCTCTGGACGCCTGAGACGGCACAGAGAATCAGGATCGCTCCATCGAGCACGCGCAGGGCTCGCTCCACTTCGACGGTGAAGTCGACGTGACCTGGCGTATCGATGATGTTGATGTGCTTGTTGCCCCATTCAAGGTACGTCGCCGCAGACTGGATGGTGATCCCTCGTTCGCGCTCGATATCCATCGAGTCCATGGTGGCACCGACTCCGTCTTTTCCGCGAACCTCATGGATCGTGTGGATCCGGTCGGTGTAGAAGAGGATCCTCTCGGTGAGGGTTGTTTTCCCGCTGTCGATGTGGGCGCTGATGCCGATGTTGCGCATCTCGGTGATGTCTAGGCTCATTCCAATTTCTCCTCGGGACGAGGTCCCGTTTTTTGCTGGCTCGTTGCATCCCGGCAGTGTCCCTGCAGGGCACGAGACTCACGCTGGAGTCTCGAACCACGAGGATAGCGTTGAGGTGCTTGCGTGTAGACAGAATCTGAGGGGAATGATCGAGGGATTCATCGGCGGCGAGATCGCCCCCGATGGTAGCAAGGGTGGGCCACAGCAGTGCTTGTGGCGCCCGCGGTAGGTCAGGAGCAGGGCGGCAGGACTCCTACTACAGGGGGGGAATGGGCCAGCGATCCGGCGGAAGTACGTTCTTGCCACTCGAAGGAGGCTGATAAAGCAGTTCGGTGAGTGGTGAGTCGTTGAGGATCGGGCCCTCGAGCAATCGCTCGGCATCGGCCTCCGTGACCCCGCAGTACCAGGCGCCGTCTGGCTCGATGGCGACCATCGGTCCATGCCCACACTGGGCGAGGCAGCCCGATTTGACGATGCGGATCCTGTCTCTGAGCCCGGCGAGGGTCACCAGCTGGCGCAAGGCATCACAGGTATCGAGCGATCCCTGAAGAGGACAGGTGCGTCCATGGACGCAAACGAACACCAGTTTCTGGTAAGGACGAGCCATCGGACTACTCGTTGTGCAAGAGCCGGTTGATGATGGTGCGATACAGCCCCTCATCCCAGAACATCGGGTCGATCACCTCCCACTGAATCAATCCATCTGCATCGATGGCCAGAAGCAGGGTGCCGCCGTGAGATCCAAGGTGCCGTTCGATGATTCCTGCTTCCTGTCCCGGTTGCACGCCGTAGGCCCAGCCGAGTAGATTTTTGTTGCCGATGGCCGCCATCGAGGCTGCTTCCTTGTCAGCACGCTCCCTGCGCAGTACAGAACTGATCCAGACGACACGAAGGCCCCGGGATGAGTATTCAAGTTCCAGTTTTTTGAGCAAGGTGATCAATCGCGCCTGGCGGCCATTCGCGCGACTCGAATTGCAGAGGAGGCGCAATTCGACGGTCTTGTCCAGATCATTCTCCGGGGGAGGTTGTACCCATTGCATTCCATCGAGGGACGGGGCTTGCCTTCCGTGCAAGACATCGACGCGCTGCGCCATGGGTATCGATTGGAAGTCGAGATAGGTCTTTGTTGCCATCGAGATCACTTCGCCATTGTTGATCCTGGTGTTGAGCGAATCATTGAAGTCGAGAAACGCCTTCAATGCCGCCTGACGCTCACCGAGTGCGAGTTGGTAGAAGCCCTCATAAAATCCAGCACGATCAGCAATCAACAGGAAATCGTTTTCCTTGCCAGCGGGGACTTGCCATTTCTTTTCGAAACCTGGAATGGAGATGGCTCCCCCCGATGCACCGGCTCGCAGCACCGGTCCCCACAGTCGCCAGAGGTCCCTGCCTTGCCGTAGCAGTCCCAGGTGGCGATGCGCCTTGTGGGTGAAGTAGACCAGGTGTGGCAGGAAAGGTGACCGTGGATGTTTCTGGAGAGCTTCTTTGCCCGCATTGAGCATGTCACTGTAGCGTTCCGCAATCTCCAGGGATTCGATCAACTTGATTCGCATCTCCTGGACATCTTCGAGAGAAGTGTCGAGTCGGAGTGCTCTCATGAACGCATCAGCAGATCCAGATGCATCTCGCATCTTGAGTAAGCAATCTCCAAGCAATACTTCGAGGCGGCAGCGAAGACTTGGTTTCATCTCCGATTTGAGTGACTGCCTGGCCAACTGTTCTACCTCGACGAGATACGTGAACTGTTCACTGAGGCGTTGCTCCGCCGTCAGGGGGGCTCCGAATATCTTCGCTTCCTCATTCAACTCGCCTATATGACGGTCAACATTGAGCACCAGCATCCGGCCCAGATCACAGCAAACGGCGGGAAAGTCGGCTCCATCGGGGTGATCGGAGACATACTTGCGCCCGGCTTCGATCCCTTCATCCAGGATGATGAAGATCCGGGGTAGGTCATCGCGCGTGAGGGTTCGGGGGTCGGGAATCGATTGCAGTTTGTCGCTGACGAACTTTGCCAGTTCCTCCGCTGATTTCTCGTCGAGATCGTGTTCGACCTCCTGCATGAGGATCTGCGGCTCGAAAGCTGCCTGTGACTGACCGGGTAAAAACAGCAGCACCAGCAGCAGCATGACCATCGACCCGGGGAATAACTTCCGATCGGGTCGTCCAGGCGAATCGTCTCCACAGCAGCAGCACAGTTCCATTTCACTACCTTCCAGGTGGCCAGTCAGTGATCGAGGGGGGAATGAGGCGCGAGACCGTGGCCAAGGCCTACAAGCAGGATTCCCGAGATCATGGTATCACATCGGCACGATTGTTCGGAACCGTAGCTGAACCCATGTCGCGAGGAAGACGATCCTGTACCTGAACAATTCTCGATCTCGATGGTACGATGATGCGTGTCCTGGCCCGAATGGTCCGTCGCATGAGAGAATCTGGACCCGAGTGAGAGGTACTGGAGATGATTCCGTCACTTCCATTGTTATTGCTGTCGCTGCTGCTATTGCCACCCCAGGAAGCTCCCCCGGCTGGCAAGCAGCCCGCTGCAGCTGATGAAAAAACCGAAACTCCAGCCATCAGCCCGGCGATCTCCCTGCTGGGAAAAGATCATCCAGCCATGGTGCTCCCTGATACATCGGGCAAGCTCTTCGATCTCGCAACTCTCTCCGACAAGGTAGTAGTGCTGGAGTGGACCCAACCTGATTGTCGATTCACTCGTCGCCTCTATACTCAGCACCGTATCATCCCGATGATCCGTCGCTGGGGTAAGCAAGATGTGAAATGGATCAGCATCAATTCGACCTTCTATTCCCATCCGGAGAAGATCAAACCCTGGCATGAAAAATACCCGATACAGCACCCGTACCTGCTCGACCAAAAAGGTACGGTCGCCGAAGCGTTCGGGGTCAGGAACTGCCCCACCTATCTGGTTCTGAACCGGGGCAAGATCGTCTATCACGGGGCCATAGATGATGATGTTTGGGGGAGGAACTTGGATCGAAAACTGTACCTCGATGATGCGATCCGACAAGCGGTGGAAGGACTTGAAGTGGAGAACCCACTGACTCGTGCCTATGGCATGGAGATCCGTACTCGCCGCCTTGAGGATATTCGTAGAGCTGCCCTCGAGAAGGCGCGTGCAGAGGTGCAGGTTCCGAAGCAGCCGAAGTCCCCTGAATCCGCAGGCGGCGGCCGCTGATCTGGGCCTGGCGAGGTGAAAATCACAAGGCAGAGCGCACCGTGATTCCATCGATGGGGTCCACCGTCTAGACGCTTCCCCACATGAGTGCATGCGGCTATCCTGCTCGTGGATCGGCTCTCGCCAGGGTCCGGTCCGGGGGGGAAGTTTCGTTGCTCCACTGGCTCGGATTCCAATTCGAACACCTCTGGGGGCCGATCAGGCTGCTCCAGTCTCACCTGGTCCTCTGCACTCTGGGGGCGCTGCTGGCTGCTGTGGGTTCGTTCCTGGTGATGCGGCGCTGGCTCGGAACACTGCCGTGCGATCGCGGGCGAGAACACGCAGCCGAGTCGGTGAAGTCGATCGGAAAGCCGACCGGCGCGGGGGCTCTCTTCATCCCTGTCACGGTGCTGGTGGCGTTACTCGTGGCGCCATGGGATCCATATCGTGCAGTGATCCTGCTGGGTGTGTTGCTGGCGATGGGCGCCGGGTTTCTCGATGACTGCAGTCCAGATGCCTGGGGTAGATTGAGCAAGGGACTCATCGACCTGTTCATCTCGATGGGCGTGGCCTGGGCGATGATCGGTGGCGAGTCCAGGATGGAGATATGGCTGCCCTTCTTCGCGCCAAAGATGGGGCAAGAGGCCTTGCTCGATGGAACTGCAGGGATGCTGGCGCCGATCCTCTGCGAGCCATGGCTGTACGGACTGATGGCCACGGCACTGCTCTGGTTCTCCATCAATACCACCAACTGTACGGATGGAGTGGATGGACTCTCGGGTAGTTTACTTTCAGTAGCATTTCTCAGCCTCGGTGGGGTCCTGTACGGTGTTGTCGGCCATGTTGACTCCGCCCACTACCTGTTGGTGCCCTTCTACGAGGATGGGGCCAGCTGGGCTGTGATCGTCGCAACCACGCTGGGTACTCTCGCCGCCTACCTCTGGTTCAACGCTTATCCTTCTCAGTTGCTGATGGGAGATGCGGGCTCGCGTGCCCTCGGACTTCTTCTGGGAGTCTTCGTACTGGCAACGGGAAATCCATTCCTGCTGCTGGTGGTGGCACTGCTGATCCTCACCAATGGTGGCACCGGGTTGTTCAAGGTCGGTTTCAAGAAGTTCCTTAGCATCCGCGTCTTCGATGGTATTCGCTGCCCACTTCACGATCATGTTCGGGTGAACTGGGGGTGGTCCAACACCCAGGTGCTGGTGCGATTCGTGATCATGCAGGCGGTGATGGCGCCGATGTTGATCGTGATCCTGTTGAAGGTGCGCTGACCAGCCACTGCTGCCAGGCGATGGCCTGCTCCCGGTGATGCGTCGACCCATGACATCGTACCTGCCATGACAATGTACCTGCTTGAGTGACTGTGCTTGATCGAGGCTCCTGGCTCGATGGAGTTTCCGGTGGCTGACCGGATGGGGTGGCCGTCGACATCGCGGCCGAGACTCGCACCGATCATCAGAA
>JYMV01053869.1_pt1 | contig 11872 bp, 13 predicted proteins | sample 338911 | NCBI WGS metagenome assembly JYMV01 (sample SAMN03354496, study PRJNA234377) | hydrothermal vent metagenome | biome: Deep sea; feature: Hydrothermal plumes at the Eastern Lau Spreading Center, Western Pacific Ocean; material: Seawater | place: Tonga | collected 2009 | depth 2000 m m
TTTTTTTGACTCGTTCAACAATTCTCTATCCTCGAACTATTGCATTACAGTCTCGTATACTTGCTGAACAAATGTCTGAACAACAATCGAAACGTGCAAAACCAACAACATATGTTGTCGCAATCGTCAACGTTACTTTGCCAAATCCTATCACAAAAGGAGACGTTTTGCAGTCGTTCCCAGACTACGAGAGTGCTACCTTTGTAGATAGTGCGTCACTTAAAGACGAACCGTTGACTCCTCAGCCGTACAACGAACCAGAAAAGCATGACTACAAGCAAATCGCGGCGTCGTTGCAAAACTTGCTCAAAACGACACCTGATAACGCAGAGTTGATTATTTCCGGTCGACTCACGCTACCGGCAGCATGGTTACTGGGTCGAACGTTAACACGTACCAGCCCCGTTACGTTGTTACAACCAGCGCGTGTCGGAGGTTCGATGTATGCTTGCCCCTTAACATGCGGCGTGAACAGCGATAACGGCAACTTTGTCTTGAAGCACACAATCGGTTTACCAGAAAATGCAGTTGGATTGGAAGGTGGCGTAGTTGCCGTGGCGATTTCGAGTAACAAGGAGAAAAGAGTAACAAACTTTTTCTAGGCAATTTTCCGTTCTGTTCTTTATTTTTATCTCTTGACCATAATTCCTCGATTTAGTCGACTGCCGACTTGCAAGCAATGACTCAATATATTCGTGATGCTATGAACCATGACGTTCGTGCAGTTGTCAAAATCGAATTGCCCGACATGACTGCTCATAACAGTGGAACCATCACGGCTGGTTTGTTTGATGTCGCGCGCCGCATTCATAGAGCCTGGCCGAAACGATCTGGCGTGGCTTTGTTCATTCATGGACCGCAAGCATTGTGTGTTGCCGCTGGCCAAGCGTTTGATGCAACGTCGTTTCCAATCGTTCACGTTCCTCGCTTTGGCTCTGACAAGCAGTTTGTCGAAGCGGTCATTGTGGATGCTGCTCCTGTGTCTGCGCCGCCAAATTACGAAACGAACAAAGCCGCGCGCGAGACGTTGGCGCGAGACATTCGCGATGCGATCGTGGATTTGAAGCGGAAGTTTGATCGACCAGCGCTACCGCCGTTCCTTAGCGAGCAGCAAAAAACTGCATTGTTGCAGCAGATCGCCGAGGTGCAAGTCAGCAAGGCGGAAGGAATGAGCGATGAGTTTGAGTACGACGCCTCTGCCAAAACGCTGACATTTAGCCGCGGCTTGCTTGAGGCACTCGTGCTCAACGTCGACGATCAAACTGAAAAAGTGCGCATTGGTCTTTTGGTGTTTGTGCACGAGGCGTATCATGTGATTCAAGGGCTGCGCTCCGACAATTACCACGGTATCGGTCGTGCGGGATTCGTGCTCGAAGAAGTTGACTTTTGGGCCGATGTTGTTGCCATTGGTACGTTGAGCGCGCTGGAAATCGCTCGAGGCGGCGCTGACAAGGCAGAAACCGTTGCTTCTGTCGTCCAGTCTTGGGTTCACTGCGCGTTAAAAGGCATCGAAGCGTTTGATCGTATGTCGAATCCCGACGGACACATCGAACCGTTGTACGAGCGTCGCCTTCGTCGCTATCTTATTTGGTACTTGCAAGAGCAACGTGCGAAAGCGTGTGGCGCTGTCGCACAGAGATCTACGGAAGACGCGATTCGCATTTTATGGCAAATGTTGGAGAAGCGTGTGTTTGTCGAGTTGGCTCCGTTGCGCTCTCAACTCTCTGGGCGCTTTGATAAACGTGTGACTGGCACGATGATCTTGGACGATACGAATGCATATGTTACGATTGACCGCGCCGTCGTGTGCTTGCCGACCCATGCTGGCAACTTTGACCTTGCTCAATTGCTGAATGGTGTACGTACATTCAATCACGACGCTATCCACCGCAACATCAATTACATGCACAAAGAGTTTACTACACGAACAAACGTGAAATAAATTGGCCGGTCAGTTAGATTGACACAGTTGTTCGCAGCAAAATCCCAATCGATTGTTTGTCTTCCAGTGGTGTTTAAGACACATGTACGCCTACTTTTATTCTTTTTATTTCACAGCCAATATCAAACGCTAGTGCAAAACGCTGTCGGCTTGTAACGTGCACGATGAGAACGATAATCGTCAACTTGCTGTGCTTGGAGGGTTGAGAGGTCATTGTGTTGACAATACCAGTTCTTCCTTTTTTCTTGTTCGCACGAATTCCTTTTTTGCAAATATATTGAAACCATGACTCAAACGCCAGCGACGTACTTGACGTCCAAGATCAATAATGCGATGCCAACCAAATCGTCCGTTGACTTCGGTCAAAACGGCCACACAAGCATTTCCAAAAAGTTGCTTAGTTTCCCGTTATGCGAAAAAACGCTGTTGAGTGGCTCTTACAAAAGAAACACAGCAAACAAGCCGTTGAATGATGTCGACATTTTGATGATCATGAAATGCGGCACCCGGCTGACCAAACAACTGAGAGCCGAAATTCGCGAGCACGTTCAAAAAAACCTTCCTGACAAAGCAACGCTCCAAAATCAGGATAAATCAATCGGTATCGATTTACCAGGACGTCAAGTTGGACTGGACAGCGACGAGCGCGTCACGTTTGACGTCATTCCAACGATCGTTGTCAAGGACAACCAACTTCAGATTTTGTCGCGAGGCGGCGAAACGATCGACACCTGGCCTGCTCTGGCCACGGAAAAAGTCAAGGAACGCGACGAAGCATCTGCGGGTTACTTTCGCAAATTGGTACGGGTGCTCAAGACCTGGAACAAGCACAACAGCCGTTGGAACCCGAAATTCAAGAAGTACAAAAAACCGTTGAAAAGTTTTCACTTGGAGGTGATGTGTTACGACTTTGACTTCACCAAAGACACGAATATGACAGTTGGGTAAGATTTGTGAAACAGATTGCAATTGTGTTAACTTTCCCAACAGGCAGTACGACGCGCGCAAGATACTCGGAAACTTATTCGAGCACGTCCACACAAAGTTGTCTACGCACGCGATTGTTGCTGCACCGGGTGGTAATGTGGATATGGATGAGTACCTGAAAAACCTCGACGGCAAGCGTGCGTTTTCGCGCGAGGAAGTGGTGGCGCTTCTCAATAAAGCGAAGACGCTCGCCAAACAGGCGGTCGATCTAGAGTCACACAACCGTCCCTACGAGGCCACTGCAAAGTGGAAAGAAGTGTTGGAGCCAGAAGTGTTGGAGCAAACGCAGCAAAACAAGCGCAAAAGCGAAACGGTTTCAACGATCGCAACAAAGACGACGAAACGTTAAAATAAAAAGGTGGCAACAGTGCATTAGATCGGGTTGTTGTCTTCAATTGCGAGTCGATAGACTTGCTGAATCGGTGGCAACTTGCAACGCTTTTGAGTTTTCGACAGCGGCGCGCCACTGTTCCCTCACATGACGTGTATATTCATCGACCAGGTACGCGCGGGCCTTGTTGGCAGCAGCATACAATTGGCGCGCCCCATCTTCGTCGTGGATGTTCTCGATTGCCGCAACAATTGCATCGCTCCACTTTGCGACGCCTTCGTGCCGCGCCTTCGAAGTGAGTGGCGTATCAACTACAAACAACCGGTACAAGTGGTCGAGACCAGACACAGTTTGCCACTCTTTCAGCAAAAGCGCCAGGCCGGAATTCGATGAGACTAAGACGGGCTTGCCAGCCGCCAACGACTCGAGCCCAACGAGACCAAACGGCTCCAGTCGCGATGGCATAACACAAAGTGATGTTTTGCGCAGATCCGAAGCAATGTCGGTCGGTGTTCCGAATGGCAGCACGCGTACCGAACAATTGCTAGCATTGATGAGGTTGTTCAACTGCCTCTCCACTTGGCGTACCGCGCCGTTCTTTGCCCCACGAACGGTCACTTGCGGCACTGGACGCTCGAGCGTCGCGCTGGCGGCCGCAATCTTACCGATCGCCTTTGCGAACGAATCGGTGCCTTTGACGAGCATGAGACGGTCCGTGCGGCCACAGAACAGAAGTGATGGCCGTCTGGGGGGACTCGTGCTCCGAGCGACGAGCAGGCTTTGTGACGCGGGAGGATCGAGTCGGTAATGGTACTGCTCAAAACTCGCGCTTGTCGTCGAGGCCCCCCAGGCCGTTGTACTCGTCGGAATACCGTTCAAACATCAACGGACCAACAGACAGCACGACGTTGCAATGTCGAGCGAGCAATTCCAGGTGCTTTTGCTTCTGGTTCGCGTTGGCAATGCTCTCTTCGCCGGACTTGAGCGGGTCGACGTCGAGTGACAGCACGTGGTTTACGAGAAGCATGCGCACATCGCCAAAGTTTGTTCGTAGTGCCTTGACCGCGTGCAAAACCTCGTCACCAGTGATGTGTGCGTGACCAACGACGTCAATGGGAGTTGCCTTGGCGTGCTGATCGACAAATGATAGCGAATGCCCATCACGACACCAACGACTCGGACTCTGTAAATCGTTCGTTTTGACATCTTTGGCGGCGCCGTGCTTGACGTGCCACAGCGTGACATTGTGAGCCTTTGCATCTGCCTGGGCATCCGGATCGGCATTGAGCACGACGCAGTGTATCGCAGACTCATTGTCTGTAGCAAGCAACTTTGCCAGTTCCATGTTGAACGCTGCAATACCGCCGCTGGCTGTGCCCCACTCGTCGCAAACAAATACTACGATGCTGTAACAAATACTACGATGCTGTTCATTGGTTGAGATAGGAATAAAAAGAGACACTGTATTGTACCGAGACTCGTCCCGCACGCCAAGCATTGACGAATGCATCCCGTGATCAACTACCATCGAATATGAGTAAAACAACATCGTGACGACACATTAAATTTGCCTACCTGGCTCAACAGCAGGCACTGGGCCGCGCGGCAACACCAATGCTGCAACGAAACCTTTCGGCGTGTAACGTGGCACATGCAATACGTCAAACAATTGCGCGCTGAACGCCATGCCCGCGGCCACCGCAAGTGCAAACGGCCCATGCAAAAATACCGCAACGCCTGTGCGATTAGGAAACGCAGCGTGTACCGCGCGGGACAAATCCAACATTTCAAGTAAAAGTTTTGGACTATTACTAGGAGTCACATGCACCAAGTTGACAAACACCACTGTACGAAGCACGTCGGACATGACTTCTTTAATATAGCATTCCATGCGACTCTCGTCCTACGATGTTATTTAAATAAAATTCCCATTAAGAATGACGCCTACTTGTGAACCACCGCCGCTCGATATAGCAACAGCCACTACGCCACACAATTGAGACTTCGTAGGTGTTGAGTATTCCAACAACTTGTTGTTGTCGTCAGATTCGCGATGCACAAGCGACATTTCGACCATGCCAGTGTCGACGCGATCAGATTGAATGCAAACGACATTGGTAGAATGCGTCAGCAATCGGCCAAGCAGGAATGCAGCAGGCAACGTGATCTTGCCGGCAACAACAATTTCATCGCTGGTCGGTAGTGAGGCAACCAGCGCGCGAACCGATCGCACAATGCGGTGGTAGTTCAGGTTGTCCGGTTTTTCAGCCACTAGTCGTTCGTTTGCGTCTGGCAATGTTGCAACGTCGACAAACTTGGCACTGGCGTATTGTGGAAACGCTTGCACCACAGCCTCTTTCGAGATCACATCATAAACAATGACGTTAATGACAAGCACGCTTGTGGTACGTTTGAGTCGCTTTGATTCGGCCATAATAATTTGCAAAGGTGGAATGAGAAGAGCCTTTGACAATCGTAAATTATCGTGGTAGTAAAACAAAGAAGTGAATGACCCAAAACAATCGAAGAGTCAACAAATTAGTAACGGCGTAATCAAGTCAAACCAAGTACAAAATGACGAGATTTTCGGGACGGAGATTTTCGGGACAGAGATTTTCTTTTAAACGACACTGCAGAGCCAACGCAGAGGGCAGGTAAACGCAGATTAACAATCACGAGAAAACAAATAAAAGAAAACAAATAAAAGACAGCACTTGCCAACCGCAGTTGAGAGTAAAAAAGAGGTGCGAGAAAAAAATCGTGCTATTTTTATTCCTTGTCTGGTAAAAGCAAAACCCTGACGAAGCGATGCCAAGGCAGCCATACGGCGCCGCGAGCGCTTCTAACGGCACGTTCCACACAGTCAGTTGCAAACCGTTGCCGTGCGACAGCCTCCCGCCTTTGCTGCGCTGACTTTGCGCGCGCGTCCAAATACTGATGCAAATCGTTGTCGGCCCACCAACAAGGCACTTGACAAGCGCGCCACAAGCGTGAAAACATCAGCGCAATAGCCAATTGCAAACCCATACCGTCCCAGTGCTCCTGGCATACGATCTGGCAGATCATGGTTTCCAAATGGAAACTTGTGAACGGTTTGGTGCCTTCGTGTGGACCAAAAGTCACTCGGCTGGAATAGTTCCACTTTTTAAAAAACACGATCAGGTCGCGTGCCAACTCGGTATGATCACAGTCGGGCCGACGTGTGCCAATGAAACCGCCGTGTCGGCGACTGCCAATTGTGAAGCGGGGAGTACTGCCATCGTTGCCACCGTGCGCGATCGCAGGCACGATATCCACCCACCGTCCAGCAATTTTCCAACCCAGCGAGTGGGTTTGCAGCCGAATTTCGACCTGGGCGTTAGGTTGGCGCTTGCGAATTAGTGCAGCACAGTACTCGAGACGCCCATTCACATCCACAATACCCCGAAACGATCCTACTACCAAAATGTCGACATCCGAGTGTCCTTTGACTGCAGTACCGCGCGACATAGATCCCCACATTTCGACACGATCAAAAGAACGCTCGAGGCACCATTGTACGTGACGAAGAACACGGTAGGCAAAATCTCGCTCACCTTGAGTGGCGTGAAGCGAACGCTATGGCAGAACAGTCAAAGAGGTGCAACAGAAGTCCAAACTTGAATTTACCACATATGTTTGTAGACTTTGACTCATTTACTTTGCTGACGAGAGTTTGGGGAAGAGTCGAAACAACTGTTTTCTTTGAACAGGTTTGTTTTCGATGAACGTTGCTCAGACGCTTTGATGCCCTATAAATATAAACAATCATCAACATAAAAAGGAGTCAGTGATATTGCATAGGTTTTTGAAAAGACACTGGTGGAAGAGAGAAACTGGAAATTTTCCAAACAAAAGAAAAAAAAAATAAAAAAATAAAAAAAAAGGAAAAAATTCGACAATGCAGCAGTAATGAAACTTTTTACAAAACATCTAGTTGCATGATATGTGAATATTATGAAAATAAGGAAACGATACCTTGTAACGGTTTGTAGTTGGGTGCGCTTTTGTTTCCCACAATCACTTTACCTGTTGACCATTGACCAGTCAAGTAGTTGGAAAATGGTCCACAAGAAAAACCATAAAACCGTGTTGAAGCATTCGCGGCAGGAACGTTCAATAAAAAAGGCGATTCTTTTTTGTCGACTGCTGAAAATTGAAAAAAGTGGATTTTCACCACGCCAACCTCGGTTTTTTTCTTACTTGTTCAAAAAACACAAAATTTTTTTTTTTACGCACACAATATTTCGAATGAAGCAAAACCGTATAACAATTCCCGCGTGTATACACCCAGTTACCCGTCGGTGTTTGCGAAACGTCGTGAAATATGTGGAAATGCGAAACAGAAATCGCGTAGCATTTTCCACAAACCAACACCGCAAACCAATAGACTCGTTTGCAAATCAGCAAAAATAGATAAGTGACCATTTCAATCAACGAAACCGATACACATTGAAATAAAAAGGTATTTTATTGATGTTTGGTTTCACCATTTTTTATTATTATTTTTCTTCAAAAACCTCATCCAACGTAACCATTTTTTTTTTTCGTGTTTCTTTGTCAGAATCGATACGATCCCATTACGATATAGAGTGAAATACATTAGAAACGCCAATCAATACTATAGTTATTTTTCCGCACTGCGGGTTTATGTCCGCACGGCGGGTTTATTTCCGCACTGCGGATTTTGCTCACAACTCGTAGCGTATTGCAAATTATCTCACACAAAAGCGATAGTGAAGCAATTCAAACATGTTTGCAACGATTTGATTAGCAAAAACAAAAAAAACAACAAAGACGAATCGAGAGGTGAAATGATGGCAATATTTTCTTTTTTTAAAAAAAAACACTGAATCACATCGTTGATTACGTTTCAAGCGACAAATGTGCAAACATCCATCAAGCCGAAGCAAGTTTAGAACAAAAAAGAAAACACAAAAAGTCCGGTTCAAAGTGTAAGAAAGTATTTTTCCGTAAAAAAAAAAAAAACAAAAACAGTTTATTGGAAAAATCAAGAAAGAATGGCTTCAATCGCCGATTGCATCGGTTCGCTCGCCACTTGTACAATTTCGTAGCCAGTTGCATCAAATCGAACGATAAACGCAGCAGTGATGGATCTGCCATTCTTTTCGAGCAGTGCACGTTGTAAATTGACTTGAGCGGCGTATTTCATCGACGGATTGTTGTCAAAAGCATCAAACGGAGCGCGTGCTTTTTTCTCTTGAAACTGCGAGTCCGTGGGCGTGTACGGCAATGCGACGAGACGATGCAAACTCGTTTTCCAATCAAAGAGAAAGAGTTCGCCGTCGGCATTCTCAAACACGGCATCCACAAACGTGTAATGCGATCCGCACTCGACAAGCGTTTCAAGCATTTTTGGTTTCAATCCCAATGGTGTCAAAAACTGTGCGCGAAATGCACGAAACTGCAAAAATGTTGGTGAAACGAATTCGGATGGTAGTGGCTCGTTGTGCAGTTCATAGTGCACAAATGCATGGAATCGGATGCCAAACAACCTGCACACTGCCCAACGATTGCTGATTTGACTCGCTGGCATGCGATAGTACGTGTACGATGGATCCGAATGCCATCGAGCCGATTTTCGAATGCCAGCAATGATCGTTGACGCGTCGAATGGGAAACATTTGTTCAACAACGATCCAATGGCTCGTTTGCCAGGCATTTCTCGATAGGTTTTCTTCGTTGGTAACGCGCTTTGAATGCACGCAGGGATCTTGTACTTTTCTTTTAAAATTGTCAAATCGTCAAATTTTGAATTCTCCAACTTGATATGGTGCAATTGTTCGGCTTCCAGATCATCGATCGTGTTGTATGAAGTGATGTCGATTGGATTGTCGGTTGGAGGCGATCGACGACGACGTTTCGATACTTGATTGTTTGGTGCACACAATTTCACAAACTGCTCCTTGCTCATGACTTGATATGACATTTTACGTTTTGTTTTTTGTAAAAAATAAATTCTTTGTGCATTCATGCATATTCGAAAAGATTTTGTATGCCTTGTAAAAATTTTGCACTTGAAAAACAATGTAAACATTTTGCACTTACAAACTCGTGTTTTGCATCGACGACAAGCCTGTTTGTCTTGCTTGACTGTGTGTCTTGTAAAAAAAAAAGAAGAGAAAGAGAAAGAGCGAAAGAGAGAGAGCGCGCGCGCGAAAGAGAGAATCGCAAAGAGCGCGCGAGCGAAAAAGTCGTCTTTGCATCGACCATCTCTCGCCTTGATCATTCGCTCGTTTGCTTGCTTTCAAACGTCGACAAACTCAGTCGCTCAAGAAAGATTCGCGTATATGGCTATTCCCGACTTGCTGACCATACAAAACGCCTTTTTGTCCCGCATTTGTGGCGAAATTGATCAAACAGTAACGAGGTTTCTGTGACAAATAAACTATCTATTGCGAAACTTTTTGAACGTTGTTCAGTGGTGCTGCATAATTGTACTAGTAGCGATAGAGCAACCGTGCACTCGTACGGAATCCATTTTTTTGTTGAGTCGATACTTAAATTGTCATTTAATTCAGGTGATTACAATCGACATCATGTTTGGGCGGTTTCAATCGACGACATCAACGTTGGCATAGTGCGGAGTGTCGACTGCTTTTCCTTTCCATGATGCATATTGCGGATCGGGTTGTGCAACCGAGGCATAATGATCTGGTTGTTGTGGTTGCTGTTCACTCGGCAATGCAGAGTAACGACTGGACGAACAAATTTAGTACTGTTTTTTTGGAGAAAATAAACTGATTACCTTTGAGCGACGATTGCTTCAACATCTTGATATTCATCCATGGGATCTCTGAAATATAAATGTAAAATGAAAAACTTTGTGTTTTTTGTGCAATGCTGTTTTTGTTACTGTGAGGGTATTGTTGCGTATTCGCTTGTTCGTGTTGTGTCACGAGCACTTTGCATTGATGTATCCACGACAGGCAATTGAACGTCGTTGGGTGTGGTTGATGCTTGAAAGAATGAATGAGGAAAACAAAACGTGACTGAAAAGAAAAAAATACTTTTGTTGCTGCGTCGAACAAGGAATGCAATGACGCCCACGAGCAAGAAAACGCACAACAACGACACAGCAATGATAGCAATGATGCTCGGAAAAGATAAGCCGGTTGCTGTCGACTATTGGTAATCCAAACGGGTGATATTATGAGAATCGGAATAAATTGAAAAGCCTTACTGATGACTCAATCATTGGAGTTGAACTCGACAAGACTGTAGTTGCACTCGATAGTACCATGCTGGCAGTGGACGATGATGAGTGTAACGATGTATCCGATGATTGATCAATAGATGTCGACGATGACGACGCAGATGACCAGGTAGTGGTTTTCATTGGCGTTGTTGACAAAGATGACGATGCTGACAAAGAAGAGGAGAGAGCCGAGCGGGAACTTAAGGATGTCTTGATAGTCATCGCTAGCGATAATGTTGGTTCCAATGTAGATTGAGGAGTTGTAAATGGCGTCGGTTGCGGGGTTGGCGCTGAAACAAATCAAAAAATTAAATTTTTTACATCAAAATACACATTAAACAATACGAATATTTCATACATGGCGTTGGTTTTGGTGTCGGCGCAGGCGTCGGACATTGACCGCCGATTGTCACGGCGATCGACGCGCACTGTCCACCACTGTTTTGACACGTTTTGTCATCGATGCAATATTGACAGTCTCGGGTCGGGTGTAGGGATTTGGTGATGCATTGAGTACACACTGTGAATGATGAGCACGGCTCGCTGCTGTCTGGTGTCGGATTGGGTGTCTGTTGCGCGTAAGAAGTGGAAAAAAGAATCATTTTGAATCAAATATAAAGTTTATTATCCATGTTTAATAGAAAACAATGAATATACTTACTGGTATTGGTGTTGGTTTAGGAGTTGGTTTAGGAGTTGGTTTTGGCTACACAATGATTTCAAACAAAATACGGAAAGAAACGTTTGATTTTTCACAATTGTGAAGAAAATGATCAAAAATATGATATAATACAGTTGGCAATGGTGTTGGCGGTACAGGAGTAGGCTTCGGGGTCTGGTAGAGAAGGGTTGAACCAAAAAAAAAAAAACACACAATATTAAAACGAACAACCAAAACACCATCGGATTTACGGTAGTAGGGGACAATGTCGTAATAGTCGTCGCTGGTATTGGCGCACATTTGTTGGCGTCGTTGCAATCACACGGAGACGCACATCCAGCAAAACAATTGCGATCAGGTCCATCATCCGAGTACAATCGACTAAGAACAAACATATTGAGTACAAGGAGCAAATCAAAATAAAGGGAAACAGGCAAACCAACCAATCAGTGGCCACTGTTGACACTGTACCAGTCAGCGAGTTGTTGTACAAAGACCTGTTGCAACAGAAAAACAATGAAAATAGCCCAAAACAAAAAAACAAAATGACAATAAAATGTGTTTGGTTTGAAATCAACTTACAAACGTGTCAACTGTTGCAATGAACCCAATTCACTGGGTACCACGCCACTCAACATGTTGTTGTACAAATTCCTGATACACAGAAAAACAATGAAATAGCCCAAAAACAAAAATAAATCACAAAAGTGTATG
>JYMV01033907.1_pt1 | contig 11871 bp, 9 predicted proteins | sample 338911 | NCBI WGS metagenome assembly JYMV01 (sample SAMN03354496, study PRJNA234377) | hydrothermal vent metagenome | biome: Deep sea; feature: Hydrothermal plumes at the Eastern Lau Spreading Center, Western Pacific Ocean; material: Seawater | place: Tonga | collected 2009 | depth 2000 m m
GGCGTAACCCATATCAGTATTTTTCAATTTTGCACCGGCCAGGATGGACATGGTTACCTCAGCTAGATAATCAAATACAAGATAGTCTATATTGCCACTATATACTAATTGTGGTGCAGCGCTACTGGTATCGCCCCAAAAAGCAGAAGCGCAGCCAATTTTTACTATTTTATTTTTTGCCATTTAACTAACAATACCTTGGTCAAACAATATTTTTAATTCGGATTCAGTAAAACCGATTTCCAATAAAATTTCTTTTGAATGTGCCCCAGGTGGTACACCTATATGCCTATAATCTGTTTCTGATAATGAAAATTTTAGCGGATTGCCAATTTGTTTTTTATAAATACCATTATCTGCTGGAACATCTACTATCATTTTTCTGGCATTTAATTGTGAGTGTTGGGCTGCTTCACTGAATGTTAATACTGGTTCAACGCAAGCATCTATTTCGGAAAAAGTAGTACACCAATCATCATAATTTTTTTTCTTAAATGTTTTAGATAAGTGCGATTTGATATCTTTTTGATTATTCAATTGACTGTCAGGATCAATTTCAACATTTCCGTATTTTTTCATTACCTGTAATAACTGTAAGAAAAATTTTGGCTCTAGACTGCCTACTGAAAAGTAACGGCCATCTTTGGTTTCATAGTAATCGTAGTAACTTCCTCCATTTAATATTGTGGACTCCAGTTTCGGCTCCGACCCTCCGGATAAGTATTCGGCACCATGAATGGAATTCAAGGCAAAAGATCCATCTGTCATACTAATATCTATGTACTGACCTTCACCTGTTTGTATTCGTTGAATTACCGCTGCCAAAATGCCTGACACTGCATGTAGTGAACCACCAGCAACGTCAGCTATTTGAATGCCAGAAAGAATTGGGCCATTTTCTTTTCGACCACTATGACTGCTTACCCCTGCAGTGGCTAGATAGTTAATATCATGGCCAGCGCGATCCTTGTAAGGGCCTGTTTGTCCATAACCAGTGATCGAACAATAGATTATAATGGGGTTTACACTAACAATTGAATGATAATCAAGGCCTAATCGTTCCATTACACCAGGACGAAATTGTTCAACAATAATATCATATTCATTTACTAAACGTTTTACAATAGTAATAGCTTCTGGTCTTTTGCCCAGGTATTCACGCATAAAAACTGCTCTGGTATCTTCTTTATCAATATCACCTTTTACAGCATCCACCCATAAGATATCTGCGCCCATATCGGCAAGCATCATGGTGGCATATGGGCCAGGAAGCAGGGTAGAAAAATCTAGCATCTTTAAAGAGGATAGAGGGCCTGACATAATTAATTCAATTACATTTCCATTAGAATGTTTCGTTATTTGCGGCCATTTTCATTAGCAATTTTGGCGGCGCAAAACGCGCTCCATATTTTTTAACCAGTTCCTGAGCTCGTTTTTCGAATTCCTGGATCCCATAATCATTTACAAATTGCAACGTACCTCCTTTGAATGGCGCAAACCCCCAACCAAATATACTGCCGATATTTGCATCTGCTACTGAGGTGACAACGTTTTCCTCATAGCAGCGAATTGTCTCTATAACTTGTGCAAATAACATTCTTTCTATCATTTCATCTTGGGTTAAAGGATATTTGGCAGGAGGGAAGTGCTTTTGTAGATCCGGCCATAAGTATTTTTTACCATTTTCTGGGTATTCATAAAAACCGCCACCGTTGGCTCTGCCAAGGCGGTTGACCTGCTCTGTCATCAAATCAATCACTGCATCGGCTGGCACTGGAGGAAATTCCTTTCCTTCTTCAGCCATATCTTTTCTGGTTTGATTCCTGATCCTGGCTACTAAACCTAGGTTTACCTCATCAGTCACTGCTAAGGGTCCAACAGGCATACCTGCTTTCTTACCCGCAGACTCAATTGCTTGCGGATGATTTCCTTCAGCAAGTAGTGATAATCCCTCATTAGTATAGGTGCTAAAAACACGGGAAGTGTAAAAACCGCGACTATCATTGACAACGATTGGTATTTTTCTAATTTTTAAACCATAATCAAATGCTTTCGCTATGGTTTCAGCGCTAGTCTTTCCCCCTATTATGATTTCCACCAGTTTCATTTTGTGAACGGGAGAAAAGAAATGAATGCCAATAAACTTTTCTGGACGAATAGATTTTTTTGCAAGACCTGTGATTGGTAGAGTAGAAGTGTTGGATGCAAACACGCCATTTGAGTCCATAATATTTTCAGCCATTCCAGTTACTTTAGCTTTTAATTCGCGATCTTCAAATACGGCTTCTATTATCAAGTCGCAGTCAGCTAGTTTTTTATAATCAGCAGTCGCTGTGATTCGGTTTAGTATTTCATCAACTTTTTCCTTTGTTGTTCGACCATGTTTTATTCCTTCATTCAATATTGTCTTAATCCGAGATAGTCCATTTTCTGCATATTCTTGGCTGGAATCTGTCATAACCACTTCCAAGCCTGACAGTGCAGAGACGTATGTGATTCCATGTCCCATCAGTCCAGAACCAAGGACTCCCAGTTTTTTTGTTTCTGTTGGCTTTACATTCTTTGGTCTGCTGGCACCAGAATTAATTTCATTTAATTGAAACCAGAAAGCATTGATCATATTTTTTGCAACCTTGCCCGTTACAAGTTTTACAAAATACCGGGATTCAATTCGGCTGGCTGTTTCAAAATCTACGAGAGCACCTTCCGTTGCCGCTGTCATAATTGCCTCTGGCGCTGGGTAATTACCAATTGTTTTCTTTTTTAACATGGCTGGAGCAATGGCCAGCATCTGGGCGATTTGTGGATGTTGTGGTGTGCCGCCCGGCATTTTATATCCTTTTTTATCCCAGGGCTGTGCAGATCCTGGATTCGAGAGGATCCAATCTTTTGCTTTTTCAAACATATCTTTTTGGTCTGTAGCCAATTCATCAATGATACCTGCTTCCATAGCAGCTATTGGATTTACTTGTTTGCCTTCCATCAGGAATGGAAAGGAAGACTGCAGTCCAATAAGCCTAGGCAGACGGGCCACTCCACCACCCCCAGGCAACAGACCTAACGTTACTTCTGGAAAACCAATTATTATTTTTGGGTTATCGATAACGATACGATAATGGCAACAAAGAGCAAGTTCTAATCCTCCCCCTAGAGCGGTACCATTAATTGCAGCTACAAGTGGTTTACCCAAGGTCTCCAATTTTCTGGTTATAGCTTTTCCTTTTTCAACTAGTTTGAAAGTAGCTTCGGGATCTTCTTGCTGGAAAAGCATTTCCAGATCACCACCGGCCAAAAATGTTTTTTTAGCCGAAGTGATGATAACACCCGCTAGAGAATCTTCCTGTTCAAGTTTATCTACCGTTGTAATCATTGCCTTTGAAAATTCATCATTAATTACATTTGCGGATCTTCCAGGCATATCCATTGTGACTGTTACAATATTCTGCTCATCCTTTTGGTAATCGAAAGCCATTGTCAGTTTCTTTAATTAGTTAATTCTTATACCCGTTCAATTATCGTAGCAATCCCCATGCCGCCACCCACACATAAAGTGATAAGCGCTGTTTGTAAATCGCTCCTTTCGAGCTCATCCAATGCGGTACCTAGAAGCATTGCTCCAGTAGCTCCTAATGGATGACCCATGGCGATAGAGCCTCCATTAACATTGACATTATCCATGCTATCTAGCTCCATATCTCGTAAAAACCGAAGCACTACCACAGCAAACGCTTCATTTACTTCCATAAGATCAATATCCTTAATGCTCATTCTCGCTTTATTTAGTGCTTTTTTTGTTGCCGGCCCTGGCCCAGTAAGCATTATAGTAGGATCAGTAGCTACTGTTGCGGCTGCCAATACCTTTGCTCTTGGTCTTATACCTAAACTTTTACCTTTTTCAGCGGATCCTACCAGTGCAATAGCAGCACCATCCACAATGCCAGATGAATTACCAGCCGTATGAACATGGTTAATTGTCTCTACATCTGTATATTTTTGTAATGCAACAGCATCATAGCCCATATTTCCCATCATTTCAAATGATGGGTTTAGTCCTTTTAGTCCTTCAATAGTGATATCATGTCGGATATGTTCATCATGTTCCAGGATGCTCAAGCCGTTCTGGTCTTCAACGGGTACCAGTGATTTAAAATATTTTTTGTTTGTGGCTTTTGCCGCACGTTTTTGGGATTCTAAAGCATAATTATCCACATCATCTCGACTAAAGTTTTCAATTGTGGCAATCAAATCAGCTCCGATTCCTTGTGGGACAAAACTAGTTTTTAAATTTACTTTTGGTTCAAAGGCCATTGCGCCACCATCAGAACCCATGGGAGTACGGGACATACATTCGATTCCTCCTGCCACAACAAGATCTTCCCAGCCAGATCGTATTTTCATTGCTGCCATGTTAACAGTTTCCAACCCAGTTGCACAAAAACGATTAACCTGCATGCCGGGCACATCTACATCCCATCCAGCGTATTGTGCAGCAGTTTTTCCTATATTACCGCCCTGATCACCTATTGGTGTAACACATCCCATAACAACATCATCAACATGAGCAGTATCTAGCGAGTGTTTTTGCTGTAATTTTGATAATAATTTTGCTGCAAGATCCGCAGGGGTGATTTCATTAAGAGCCCCATTTTTTCTTTTCCCCCTTGGTGTACGCAACGCATCAAAGATAAAAGCTTCATTTACCATACTTCTTACTCCTTATTCATTTATTGAAGTTAATTACTGTTTAAAAACCCAAAGATCGCCCAATGATCTCTTTCATGATTTCATTGGTTCCGCCATAGATTGTTTGCACCCGGGAATCAAGGTATGCCTTGGCAATGGGATATTCAAGCATATACCCATACCCACCATGCAATTGTAAACATTGGTCAACTACCCGGACCTGCAGGTCCGATGTCCACCATTTTGCCATGGCAGCTTTTTCCGGAGTGAGTTTCTTTTCATGCAATAGCATAATACATTCATCCACAAAAGTACGTCCAATTTCCTCCTCGGTTTTCATTTCGGCCAGTTTGAACTTTGAGTTCTGGAATTTGCCGATTGATTGACCAAAAGCTTTGCGCTCATGACAATATTCAATGGTGTATTCAAGCACCGTTTCGACCACGGCCATGGCGCCTACGACTATTGTCATGCGTTCCTGGGGTAAATTATCCATCAGGTAATAAAATCCTTTTCCTTCTTCTCCCAACAGGTTCTCTTTTGGCACTTGCACATTACTAAAGAAAAGTTCAGCCGTATCCTGGGCTTTCTGACCTATTTTTTCCAGCTGCCGCCCGCGCTCAAAGCCTTCCATGCCCCGTTCCACAACCAGCAGGCTCATTCCCTTGGCACCGGCATCGGGATCTGTTTTCACAACCACAATGACCAGATCACTCAAGATACCATTGGTAATAAACGTTTTTTGACCATTCACCAGGTAGTGGTCACCATTTAATATTGCTGTTGTGCTAATACCTGCCAGATCACTTCCCGCTCCAGGTTCGGTCATTGCTATGGTTGAGATAGTTTCACCGGTACATAATTTGGGTAACCAGCGCTTTTTCTGTTCTTCATTACCGTAACGCTGGAGATAAGGAATGACGAGGTCATTCTGCATGCTAAATGCCACAGTCGCTCCAGCCCTGGCACCTTCTTCGATTAGAATGCTGTTATAACGGAAATCATCAATACCACTGCCGCCATAAGCTTCCGGTACATCGATTCCTAAAAAATTATATTCACCTGCTTTCAGCCAGACCTCCCGCGATACAATGCCGTCTTTCTCCCATTGCGGATAATAGGGTACAACCTCACGTTTCACAAATTCACGGACTGCACCTTGAAATAATATTTGTTCTTCTGTCAATATTTCTTTTCTCAATTTAATCTCTCCTTTTTCGTGTCCCTGGTTATCTTTTAGTTAAAAATCAGAAGGATTATCATTGTCTTTACCCAGTATTTTCAGACAATTGTTTTTTATAAGCTCTAATTCATCAAGAACAATTTTCAGTTCCTCTCTCTGTTCTTCAAATATGGTAATACGTTCTTTTATACCGTTAAGTACTGCTTTTGCCTGCTTGTGATGTTTGGGATCTGCATCATACAAATCTAGAATTTTTTTAATACCAGCAAGTGAAGTACCAGTCCGTTTTCCACGCATGATGATTATGAGCCTAGCACGGTCCTTATAGGTAAAAACGCGGGTGTTCCCAGCTCGCTTTGGTGAGAGCAGTCCTTTTGATTCGTAAAAACGGATCGAACGTTCTGTAAGACCTAGTTCTCTTGCTAGCTCAGGTACTGTATAGATTTTATCTCTTGTAATTAAATCTGTGTTCATAACGTTATAGTTAATTATATTACGTTAACGTAATATACAGATGCAAGTTATGATTTTATTTATTTTTTGGTAGATTCTTTATAGGGTGTTAATGCACGAATTAATTGACGTGGAAGCAAGCGGAAAATCGGGACAATAAAATTCCATTGCCAGGGTAGTATTAATTTTCGTTTTCCGCGCTGAATAGCATTTGCTATCTTAATTGCAGCTTTATCAGAATCCATCAGGAACGCCATTTTGAATTCATGTTTAGCCGTCATTTCTGAAGCTATCCACCCAGGAAGGATGGTGGTTATTGTAATCTTGTGGCGCACAAGTTTATGTTCCCAACTATCTGCTATAAAACGTAAGGCAGCTTTACTAGAAGAATAGCCTCCATGATCAGGCAATCCACGAAAACTGGCGATGGAACTAATAATTCCAATTTTACCTGAACCTTGTTTTTCCATAATAGGTATAAATGGAATTACAGTATTAGTTACACCAAGGATATTAATTTTTAGTATGTCATTTATCGCTGATGGGTCACCACTAGAAATATTATCTTCACCCCCAATTCCTGCATTTGCAATAACTATATCTATGCCACCAGTTACTGAAAGGAAGTCTTCGGCTGCCTTTTTGCAGTTATCCTGATCTGAAACATCTAAATGGTAAACAACAGAGTTCCCGCCTAGGTCATTACACTTTCTCGCAACAGATTGTAGTCGTTCAATTCTCCTGGCAGCTATACCAATGGTGGCATGTTTTTGCGCATAATAATACGCCAACGATTCTCCTATGCCGCTGCTGGCGCCAGTGATGAAAATTTTCTCATCCATAATTAATTTTTCTATTTTTCTATTAAAAATATATCAGGATTCATTGATTAATCATGAATGTTATGTGTCGCTGCTATTCCGGCGCCCAATACTGGGGCGTGGTCTAATTGTGAGATCATTATCAAATTTTGACTAATATTATTCCCATCTAGGTAATGATCTTTTGCCTCAAGTGTTAATGAATCAGATCGTTCTATATTGTTATATAGATTTTTTCGGAACGGATTCCATAGTAAGGCTGATTCGCGCGATTTATCCAGCAATTTACCTAGCCGTTGTCCAATTATAATCCGGTCTAATAATGTTTTTTGATATGGATGATTGGCTTTCAGGTCCTCATGATCTGGATCCAGGAATTCATATTGGTTTTGCCAACCACTGTAAATTGTTTCTAACCGTTCAAAAATTAATTTAGCCATATATGTACTTACCCCAGTAAAAGTTAATAATGCTGCTTCTTCATTTTCTAAGGCTTTGGAAAAAATGATATCGGCATATATAGATTCATTTTGGAGTGATTTAATTGGTATTTTTGCGTAATTACTATAGAGAGATTGAATACCGCGTACCGATGTATAGGTCTCCAGGGAAATATTTTGATGGTTTTGGCAATCCATGATTTTGCAGCATCGAAGGGGATGAGCTTCCCATTTAGCTTTAATGCATCTGCGGCACCGGTACCACCGCCTAAATAGTAGGCATTCTGGATGCCCTTGAACATACCGCCATCGCCATATTCTTCGCCGATTCCACAATAATCTGCATCACTGCCCAATTGACTTATGGGATATTTTAGTCCAATATTTTCTTCCTGTAGCAACTGCTCAAGATGAGCGCAGAATTCCGGCATTCTCGGTCCATTTGCCATGGCACCAATCCCACGGTTGTCAGATGTCTTTAATCCGACCATACCAATGCCAATTAATACCGGACTATTGATATTTAAATCCAATATTACATCTCGAAATGAATTAATTATCGATTTGCCTTGCGCTATCTCTGCAGTTGTAGGTTTGATTTCATTGGCCTGTAACTCGCGTAATTGGTTACCCATACCAACGGGTGAAAATCCAGTATCGAATTCAGGGTTTTCAATGTAGTATCGATTTGAAAATAATTTATTAAGGCAGAAAACATCATCGTATTTTTCAATAATTCCTGCCGTTACTTTAGAACCACCACCATCAACACCAATAATAAAAGGGTGCTCATCTTTAGAGTTCATATGATTTCTTCATTCTGTTAAAAGGATAATTGTTATGCGCTAAAGTAATCTATTTTTAGTCAATGAGGTATACAAGGATAGAATTGGTTATAGATTGGTTGATCCAGAGCGGTTAATTTCACGGCTTTATGAAGCGTCTCCGATTATCATCTTCCATTCATGTGATCCACATTTTTTTGGCATCCTTGTTAATCGTCATGGGTTGCCAAGGATTCTTCACTAAACAAGAAGTACAACTACCAGAACCATGGGAATTGCTTTCACTGGAGCAAAAGGTTGCCCAGATGATCATGTTTAGATTGAAAGGGGATTTAATTGATCCAGAATCTAAAGAGCGTGAAAAATTTCAGCGCTGGATTACAGAAATAGGTGTAGGTGGCGTTGTCGTTTATGGCGGTGGACTAAAAGAAACATTTGATCGAATTCAGATTGCTCAGGGTTGGGCGGATATACCATTATTCGTTGCTGCTGATTATGAACGGGGCCTAGGACAATGGTATGATGGTGCTACTCTTTTCCCTACAAATATGGCAGTAGCTGCAACCGGACGAAATGTAATGGCCTATCAACAAGGAAAAATTACAGCAATAGAAGCAAAGGCATTTGGGGTAAACATGATATTTGCGCCAGTATTGGATGTAAATAATAATCCTGATAATCCCATCATAAATTTTCGATCGTACGGAGATGATCCACGTACGGTAAGTATTTTTGGTAATTCATTCATTCGCGGTGTCCAGGAAGAAGGTTTATATGCCTGTGTTAAGCATTTCCCAGGTCATGGAAATACGGGAACGGATAGTCATACCAAACTGCCGATTATACCCGGCAGTAAAAAAGATTTTTCCAATATAGAATTACCGCCGTTCAAATCTGCTGTTAAACATGGTGTAAAAATGGTTATGACCGGACATGTGATCGTACCAGGTATTGACCGTTCAAAAAAACCAGCTACCCTTTCACCAGTAATCACCAATGAATTGTTGAGAAAACGATTGGGGTTTGAAGGATTGATTGTTACGGATGCTATGGAAATGGGCGGTCTAAAAGATATTGACCCTGGTGAAGCTTGTGTACGTGCTGTAGAGGCTGGTGCGGATCTTATTATGTTACCGCATGATGTGGATACAACAATGAAGGCTATTATGAATGCAGTTGAAAATGAACGGATTACAGAAGAAAGGATCAATGAATCCGTGAAGCGTATCTGGTATGCAAAGGAAGAATTAGGTCTTTTTCAGGATAGCGGTAAAAAGGAATGGAAAGTAGCAGAAGATGTAATTGGCAATTCAGGGCATAAGAAAATTGCGGCAGACATTGCCCAATTATCTATTACGGCTGTCAAGGACGAGAATAATCTATTGCAACATATGTCCGATTTTAAACGGATTGCCCATGTCGTACTTACAATGGACGAGAATTCGCAGAAGTATTTACAGCCAATGAAGGCGAGAATCGATGCTGCTTATAAGGATCGAAAAGAAATTGTCATCACCGAAAAGTTGAGTAAAAAACAAATTGATGAAATTGCTGCTAAGTTCAAAGACGTTGACCTGGCAATTGTATCAATTTTGGTCAGAATTAGAATGAATAAAGGGATCGCAACAATTGACCGCAGCCATGCCAGATTATTAAAAAAATTACATAAAATAAAACTACCCTTTGTTGCAGTGAGTTTTGGCAGTCCTTACTTACCTGAATACGATTACATTGATACGTACCTTGCCGCATACGGCTATGGTAGCGTTTTAGTTGAAGCTGCCGCAAATGCATTGCTTACAGATGTGTCTATAACTGGCCGTTTACCAGTAGAATTAGATCGAAAGTTAACCAGGGGTGATCAAGTACTTGTACATCGGCAAGATCCGCTTAAAGATGATTTTGATTTTTCCAATGCCTGGTCGATCCTTGACAGCGCAATAGAAGCAAAAGTTTTTCCCGGAGCGCAAGTATACATATCGCTGCATGGTAATACACTTGTATCAAAGGGTTTTGGCTACCATACCTATGATAAATCAAGGAAAGTCTCAACAGAAACAATTTATGATCTGGCATCGGTGACGAAAGTGGTATCTGCAACACCTATTTTAATGAAATTAATTGATGATAAAGAGCTTACTCTTGATCAGCCAATCAGTGATTTTTTCCCTGGTTTCTATAAAGGCGGCAAAGATTCAATCACCATCAGTCATCTACTATTGCATGAGTCAGGACTCAGTGCCTACCATCGTTATTTTCTGGAAACCAAGTATAAAAATAGGGGCGATGTCGTTGATAATATAATTAATAGAAGACTTACATATGAGCCAGGAACTGAATACAAGTACAGTGATTTGGGTATGATACTTCTGGGTACGATTTTGGAAAAGGTAGGTGGCAATACCCTAGATGCTCTGGGAACCAATTGGTTCTACGAACCATTAGGCATGAATCATACATTCTATAACCCGCCGGTTGCCTATCTGCATCAAATCCCTCCAACAGAAAGAACCGTAATACCTGTGGGTACTAGCAGGACTTCCTTGCGGAAAAAGATTGCTGTTACTGTTGCTGGCTTGGTTGGGCCGCTGAAAACGTTGTCATTTAATCTTTTCCCAAAAAAACCTGCGCACGGTTATGTGCATGATGAAAACGCAAATCTGATCGGTGGTATTTCTGCCCACGCAGGACTTTTTTCTAAAGCAGAGGACCTTGGGAAATATGGAAAGATGCTGTTGAATCAGGGCCTAGTAGATGACAAAGAAATACTGGACCGTGATTTGATCAATCTTTTTATAGCAAGACAAAGCACAGTGGATGAAGCGAATAGAGGTTATGGTTGGGATCGACCGGATCGTGATGGAACAAGCAGTGCTGGAGATTATTTTTCAGATAAAACTTTTGGACATTTGGGCTTTACTGGTACATCATTTTGGATAGACCCTGAACAACAACTGATAATTGTATTACTTACTAATAGAGTTCATCCAACACGCGAAAAACCGGGTATAAAACAGGTACGAAGAAGGTTTCACAATACTGTTGTTAAATCAATTCTGAATTTTAATTAACCATTACGAATTAATATTTATGAGCTAATTAATTTCACTTACATGTACAATTGCAAAGCAATGGTTTCTTATTGAAATGGGAAATTCAAACTTATAATAATTTAAGGAAAATGAATTATAAAAGATCAAACATAGAAAATACCCAAGTAATACGTACTGTTGGTCTTATGACCGGAACATCAATGGATGGACTGGACATTTCTATAGCGGATATTGGTCTGAGAAAAAATAATGCTGATTTTAATGTGATAGGAACAACATCCATACCATACCCGAATGATTTACAATTCCAGATCCGTCAATCGGTATATGATACTGGAAAAGATAACAGCGCATTAGATCGTGACCTTGGTATATGGTACGCGGATAAACTATTTGAGTATTTACGCTCAGAATCCATCGATAATATTGAACTTATTGGCTCGCATGGACAAA
>JYMV01030751.1_pt1 | contig 11870 bp, 14 predicted proteins | sample 338911 | NCBI WGS metagenome assembly JYMV01 (sample SAMN03354496, study PRJNA234377) | hydrothermal vent metagenome | biome: Deep sea; feature: Hydrothermal plumes at the Eastern Lau Spreading Center, Western Pacific Ocean; material: Seawater | place: Tonga | collected 2009 | depth 2000 m m
GCAGCAATCTCATCAGCTTTAGAATTGATACGATTAAATAAGTCGTCCTTTAATTGCGCTGCAATTGTTTGTCTTGTTAGACATTCCGTGAAACTAGCCATCTATTCCCCCATACATTTGAACATGTCATCAACGACTCTTTGCTCGTCGTCTAACTCTTGCATTACTTCACGTGCTGATCTAAACTCAATAACCTCTAGGCCGTCTGAGTCTAGCTTTACGCCGATTGGAATTTCCATATCGCCATGCTTCGCCAACAGATCATCGACCTGCTTTAGTTCATTTGCGTGTAATTCGTTAAGATAAGGATCGTCCAGATCTAGTCCGGAATCCTTGAGTTGATCGTTTAGATTTTTTTGTTTTACTGGTGTAACAACTTTTTCTTTTGGTTTGGTTGCTCCAAAAACCCTAGCATAAATAGTTTTTTCGTTAGCAAGTATTGCGTTCGCAACCCTGTGGTGTCCGTCAACTAAGTAATTCTTGCCGTTATGCTCTACTGCAATTATATCTTCATCTATATCTTTAGCTTTTTGAACCTTTCTTAGATTCGGAATGGTAATATTTTTCTGTGTTGGCACAATACTTTCAATATCAATTGAACGATATTCAATATCTTTTTCTTTTCCAGCTTTAATAATAGAGTCGACTTTTCTCCTCTTTTCTTTAGGGATGACGCCTAGTTTGTTTTTAAACACTTTTTCTGTTGGAATTTTTGGAGCTGTAGATTTATTCTCAGCCTCCAGTTCTTTCAAAGTTTTTAGTGCAGCGTCTGCGTCTCCGGCTCCATCGATATCAGATCTAACATTAGCTCCTGGCTCTGTGGATCTTCTAAGCTCTGGAAGAATATCTCTAGTTGCTCGTTGTAGGCTTTCTCCGCTTTTAATTCTTCGTGCTGCGTCGTTAATAGCGTCTGAGACGGGGCCTTTTGCATTAGCAAGGATGGTAAGCGCAGCAAGTGTTTTTTCGTCATCTGATAGCCTCAATAAGTTAGCATCACGATCAAGCTTGTTTCCTGCACCAGCGATCCTACTCTCTTGCTCTGCAAGGGTTTTAAATACACTCTTGTCTTTCTTAATTTGTCGCATTGCACTGTCAATCACTTTGGCACGTTCTTTGAATAATGACTCTGTGATCTCCATGCCGCCGAACAGATCTTGCGTTTCTGTCTTGGTAAATCCTGCTGCCTTCATATCAGCAACCATGATCTTTGCTTGGTTTGCATTTGCAGGCTTTTCTTTCATTAAGGCCCGAATAACCGCTGATTGCTCCTCAGAATTTGAGATTAAATCACCTACGATAGCGCCATACTTAGCGTCAATCTTCTCATCAATAACCAGTTTAAATGAAGCGTCGTCTAGTTTAGACAATCCTCTAGCATCACGAACCAGTGCTGAGTTTGGCGGAAGGCTATCACCCAGATCATTACCAGCTCTAATTACTTTAGCTGCATCAAGCGCACTGCCAGATCCTTCTGCAATGTTCTTAAATGCTGCAATATCTCTAACCGATTCTGCGCTATATCCATCAGCTTCACGCATGATAAATGCGTTCAAACCAACTTCTTGCACGTCTCCTCCATCTTGGATTAAACGCCTTGCTAATGCTAATCTTTGATGGCCATCTGCAATAAAACGAGCGCCATCGTTACGCTCCCAAATAATTGACGTTCCAGCTTTTATCGGATCCCAATCTTGAATCCCTTGCAACCTATCAGTTACGCCAAGCTTGTCACCACTAGACTTAAATTGAAACATATCAGCGTCAACTTCAATCAACCTAGGATCAACCGATTCAATACCAATCTTACCACCAGTGATCTTATCTAATGCTGCTTGCTCTACAATCTGGCCTTTTTCTAGTGCTTCTTGCGCTTTTACATAAGCTTGAATGTGTGCATCTTGATTGCTAATGCCTTTTTCTTGAAGGTTCACATAAGACTCAACTACATCTGCTTCACCATTTTTTCCAGCAGCTCGCAATGACGAGATTGCTTTTCTAGCTTCAAACACATCAACAACGTATGATCCACCAGCTCTAGCAACACCAGCAAACGCACCCACTGTTAAAATATTGATCGTCGCATCTTTTAATGAATACGGAGAATTAAGCTCATCTTTCCAAGACATAACACTCGGTGTGATTAACATCTCAGCACCAGCACCAATAGCAGCTTCTGTCTTAAAAGCTTTCCAGGCATTTCCAAGTTTACCGAGACCAGTGATCTTGCCAGTACCTAGTAACATAGATCCTAATAAAATCGGATCATGAAGCACTCCATACATACCACCAGCAACATAACCTAGCGTACCCATGCCAGAAGCGTTTGCAGTAGTTTTAGACATTTTGTCACGCGTTATCCGCGCTCTTTCTTGTGCGTCTTTCTTAATGTCATCAATAGTTCTAAAGCCAGCATCTGGATATTGCAACTGTAGATCTAAAATCGACTGGTGGCTATTTTCTAAAGCAGCTTTGTTTATCCAATACTTATCTCTAGGATCTCCGCCAGACGCCCCCTTGTGGTCTTTAATGGTTCCATAATAAAGCTCGGCAGCTTGATTAACTTGATCGCCAATCATCATTCCTTCGGAAGTTGAGAGCATTTCCTGCTTCATAAAGTCAGCAGTGACATCGAAGTTTTCACCAAACCCAGTTTCTTCTGGAACAGAGCTTACACCGTAGCGCTTCGCATGGTCTCTTAGGTTGTCGTAACCAGCATCATAGATACTCATTAGTTTCTACTCTTCTTTTTACTTGTCTTTTTGCCGGTTAATTCTTTAATTCGTTTGCTTATCTCAATCTTGCGCTTTTCATAATGCTCTTCACGAATCTCAAACATATCAATATCATCAGTGTTGTTTTCTGCATCTGAGATCATGGTCGACATAGTTAGATTATTGCCTTCATAGATCAAGTCCTCTTCGTTATCAATAGCATTAGCTCTCTTATCAATAAACGCTAATTCTTCTTTAAGTCTAGTTAGTTCATTACCGGCACTGCTTGGACGCTTCTTCTTATCTGCCCTTGGTGCAACGTACTTCTCTTTAGGATTTGAAGTCTCTTCAACTATCGGGTTTTCAACAACCTTCTTTTCAGCCACTGGAACGGTAACTGCCTTGTATTTACCCTTGCCTTTGACGCCGTATTCAAATTCAAACGGATCGCCATCTTTATTAAGTAAGAATCCGCTACCAATGTTCACTAGGTACTTACCTTGACCAACATTAACCAGCGCACCTTTTTGAATCTTATCAACCGCTTCTGCTGACGTAAACGCCAATGTTCCACCCATTTGATCAATATCACCTGGACGCAATCCGCCAAGATACTTCTCAAACATTGCTTCTGTTACTCCACGAGCTGGCGCTTGAATCTTATATTTATCATCAAACAAAAATCCACTGCCATCAGCTTCAATCTCTAATACGCCGCCAGTTACTTGCTCAAGCGCCTTATCAAGAATGTCGGGATCTAAAATGCCATCTGTTATGCTGGCGTCTGCTGCCATTGCTGCGTAGACTGCCTTTGTGGTTTGAATGATTGACGCTTGGTGTTTAGGGTTTGATACAAATACATCAGACAAATAAGTGTTTATCGTCGGCATTAGATCAGCATCTTTAGGCAAGATACCTTTGTTTAATTTGATCTGCTCATTACCCATAATCGCTAAACGCGCAACTTCCGGTGCGCCATCAACAATCAATGCGCCTGCGTGTGCAAACAATGTGTAGTTTTTCTTATCCAGTTGTTTTAACACTTCAATTGAAGAGTCACCAAAACCAGTTGTGATTGCATTAAGCATACCGATCTTCTGATCTGCATCCATCTTAGAAAACTGCGCTGCAATTTGATCTGTCTCTGCTGCGGTTAATGGAGATATATCTTGCTTATAGTGTGCTTTTGCAATTCCGATTCGTGCCACTCTATTAGCCATTGACTGAGGATCTGCAAAGTTAATCGGATCAACTTGTGGAACAATACCTTGCGCCACGGCTAAAGATAGTCCATCTTTTGCTAACTCTGTTACTGTGTAATTATGAACCTTCTCTAAACGCTCAATTAAACGAACATTAGCACCGGTTTGATCCTTCTTTTGCTTATACTTATTAATATCCGCTTCTTGTGCAGCAGGATCTAGCATTACAAACGTAGAAACTACACTAGCATGCACCTGCGCCTCATTAAGTTGAGACTCGTATTTAGTACCTTTTGTAAGCTCAATAAGATTCTCTAAGCCTGGCGGTTGGTAGCCGTTATCTAATGCCTTCTCTGCATCTTTAACTTGATTACCTATAATCTTTTCTCTAGCGGCTATCTCTGCTTTTTTAATAGCAATCTCACGATTTTGCTCTGCCTGGATTGCATTAATACGTGTCTTAATCTTTGAAACAACTGTGTCTTTTGTGCCTGGCTTTAGATCTTTATTGTCACTCTTAATAAAAGCTTCTAACTGAGATCTAGCAGCTTTCAAATCTTTGCTTTCTAATACTTCACTAAAAGATCCTATTGCAATTTGCTCATCTATTTTTTCATTAAGTGTATTTAATTGTCCTTGAATCTTTGCCGGATCTAACACTCCATCTTTAACACCCTCATCATATAAGGCGGTTAATTGAGTAAGCTTCTTCTCTAACATTGCAGGATCATTCGCCCTGGCAGCGATCAATATATCTTCTGTCATACCATCAGCGCCTTTAGAGATTGTTGCTAAGTTCTCCTGCATTTGCTGCTTATATATATTGGCTTGGATTGTCTGCCTAGATCTTCCTACATAATCGTTAATCTCAGCTTCTGCATGTGGTTGAAGCATAGGATCAATTTCAGATAACAAGCCTTTCTTCATACCTTCAACTTGCGCATCAAAACCTGCTGCATCAAACTGATTTGTTCTTTCAAACTCAGCGACATTATCACGAACTTCAATTTGAATCTGAGCTGCGTGTGCCATGATTGCAGCCTTATTAAATGCTCGACCACGAATCGTATCATTACCCTGCATGTTGGCGCCGTGTGTCTTTCCAACACCTGCGGCTTGTCCAGCTCTTGAGCCTTCTATACTTGCTTCTTGGTCAGCTTGTGCATGTTGACCACTTGCAAAAGATTGCAGCTTGTTTGATAACGACTGCAAGCCTTGCGCACGCGCAGTTGAAACGCCACCAGGTCTTACTGTTTCTGATCTTTGATACCTTTGAAATTCAGCCACGCTTTGCTCTCCTTGATCCGTACTCTAGTAGACTTGTTCCAGCAAAGTAGCGAAGAAGTAGACATTGCTAAGTTAGCTGCGCCCATCGATTGATCGTAATCAAACTGCTTAATATCACTCTTCATCATTGCTGCCGGACTACCTTCAAACGCTCTAACGCCAGAAGCACCACGATAAGCATTTTGAGACGCTAAACTAGATATTAAGCGCTGGCGTCTTGAAACCTCACGATCTTTAGCGGCAAATTCTTCTTGCTGTGCTTGCATTTCATAATTAGCTTTTTGTGCATTACCTGCTTGAATGCCAGTAATCATTGATCCAGCGGTACTCAATCCGGCCCAAGTAGCCGAAGATAATCCTAAAAAACCACCCGACGCTGCTCCAGAAATTCCAACACCTAAAGAGCTTGCCGTTGCTACTTCTGCTGCTGTCGCCACTGCAGTACCGGCCGTTCCCATCATTGCTATAAATTGACCCATTATGCTTCTACCTCCACACCAAGACCCAATATTGTCATCGGCCCCGGATCTATTTGTGTAATTGATACTTGTGCTATATCTGTCCAGCCTAGCAAGTACATTTCTTTGACACCCGTGAACGGTGTTATGTGACTACCAAGAGCCATACCAAAGCTACGATCAACCATATATTCGCCATTCACCGAAACCCCCAATGATTCATACAAGTTAGCAATAACACGTACCACACGCTTCTTTCTAGTTAGCGTTGGGCCATCTTGAAAATCTTGATTAACTGGCATAGTTTTGATTGTTGCATCATAATTAAGACCAACTTCAACCTCTAATGACGCTCTCGTTAAAGTAATTGATCCAGAAGCTGGCGTGGCGCTTGGCATTATTGACCCATCTGTTCTTACCCTACACTCTTCCCCATCTAAATGACCAAGGCCAGTGACTGTTACAGAAGCTGGACTCATTGATTTTGTTGCACATGCGTCTGTATAAGTATCGGGATCTAATCTTTCTAAGTATCGTTTAACAGTGCCATTGATTGTTCTTTTAACTAAGAAGTAAACCTCTTCAACAACAACTGCAACCGCTTCAACTGAGCCGTTAGTTGTCCATTGTGTCCATCCACCAACCTCTTGCGCTCTTAATGAGTTAAATACCGCTACTGTACCGTCCGTATTGACGAAATAAACGTAGTTAGCGTCTGTTTTGCCAGTACCCCTAAGTGCAGCCATATCAACCGGATGATTAAGTAAATGCGAAGCTAACAACGAAACCGTACCAGAGGCGTAAGCGTCCTCTGTATAAGCAAATAAAAACTCACGAACAGATTTACCGGTGCGATCAACAAATAATGTCGCTCCATCAATTGATTTAGGAGGAATACTGCTTGATCCAAATAAAGTTTGGCGTCTTACTGCTGACTTTTTTGGAGTAATTGGAATGTCATGAATAGAAAACTCACCACCCGTTGTAAAGATCTGCAAGTGGCGACCAGAGAAAACAGCGGTAATCGCATTCACCTGGTCTGTGTCTAGGGTTAAGCTAATCCCTTCATCATCTAGTCCAGTGCCAAAATCAAAGTTATAAAAATCATTTGTCTTAGATCCCCATAAAGTTTGTGGCCTAGACTTAGATCCACCAAACCACAATCGACCTTGATAAAAAGTAACTGACTTTGGCCAGCCACGAGACGAACTCCAGACGTTTTCATCACCAGAACGTTAATGTAATATTTGATAACGTCCATGAGCTGTGTGTTGATCCACGAACCAACTTTGCAGGTGGATGAGACTCATGTACTAAAATCATTGTGTCGGCTGATTGCGTCCACTGCACTTCAAATAGTTGTGCTGTGGTGTAAGTCGTGGTCACATTAGCTTGAAACACATTATCTTTATAGACTGCGATATTGTTGTTTGTAAGAACAAGTAGATACGTTTGCTCAACATTAAATGCAAAGGCTGCCAGTCTTGCTTTCGCATTGATTGCCGCTACATATTTCATACCAGGACGACGTTTCATACCACCTTGTGGCAATGATTGAACATTAATAGCTTCTGCAGCACCTTGATAAAAGTGTTTTAAGTCTGTACGTGCAGCAAGTCGCGGATCTAATACGCCACTATTAAAGCTTGTTTGCAGATTGATAACTCTAGGCATTAGTACCTCGCGTCAATAAGTGGGGAGTCGTAAATTGCATCAGCCGGTCTTGCTTGTGAATCTGTATATCTGGATCGTTTAAGCTGATCTTCATACATTTTTCGATACTCTTCTGCTTTTGTTGAGTTATCAGTCACCGGAATAGCAAATACAGACGCTAAATTAAACTCTAGCAATCGTTGAAAATAACCTGGCAATTTAGATTCGCTAGGCTTGAAGATATAATCAAGATCAATAGCGTTTGCATTAGTTAAAATCTTATCCTCGTAGATTTCATAATCTACTCTTGGATGTATACCAATAGCGACAATATAGTTTGAAGGTAGTTGGAATGCGTAGCTCCACTCATTTAGTGGAGACGCTGTTAATTTGTTGAGAGTTTGCTTTGCCGAAGCGAATCGCCACCTATACTGCGATAACAGACTCTCGTAGGTTGTGTTGTAAAGGGCCGCAGCAGTATTTGCACCTGCGCCACCGTCTGTAAATGAAGCGATCTGACCGTGACCGACCATAATCAATGCGTTAGAACAAATTTCGACTGCTGTTGCCATATCCTTACCTTAAAAAAAAATGGCAGCCAACCCGTTTAGAAGCGACTGCCATAGTTCAACTTTGTTTTAGCTCTAAGTAGTTAAGTAATTACTCTTGCCACTTGATTGAAACAATGCCGTCACCATCACGTGCTACTGCACCAGCTTTCATTAAGCCGTTACACAACCATGATGTCTTTTGTGGAACCCAGTCAACCTTAGCAGATACTTCCATACCAACCGCAAGACCAACTGCAGAGTCGTGCCATGCAAAACCTTCACGAACACCAGAAACAAGATCTAAGCCACCTTCTGTACGTGTCTCAATAACGTGGAATTGGAAACCCATAAAGGTATTAACATCACCAGTTACTAACGCACGAACATTATTGTAATCAGCGCTTGTGATCTGAGAAGCACCTAGTAAATCTTCTAGTGCGGACGCTGAGATCGCAATGTGACGACCACCAGACGGTACGCCTTTGTCAGTTAATGTCTTGGATGCAGTGATTAACTTAGCGACTGTCAAACCAGCAGAACCATGAGCAATAGAAGCGGCTGGTGTAGCAGCGTCTAATGAATCAAGAATGATCTGATCCATTCTACGACCAAGAGCGCCAGCAATTGTTTGTTGTAGTTCTGATTTCTCGTCGAAGTTGACTTCTTTTGCATCAAAGATGTCTGTGTACTCTGGAGCGTTCCAGTTAGCTAACGGACAACTGATTAGCGAGTGAGCTACGTTCATAGCGGTTACATCAGCAGAAGTTGCCTTCTGATTAGCCAAACCCTTACCCATTTTTCTAAATTTGTAAATATCAGCTTGTACGTCGTTACGTGTTGTTACAGTACCTCTTAATTGACCAGCGGTTTGAAACGCGTGTTTTACTTCTGAATCAAATATTTGTTGCGCGGCTGCGCTTAAACTTGCAGACATAATTGTCTCCTTATATAATTAAATTGTCATACCTTCTTTTCGGGTATCTGCTCTGCAGGCCGATATTCCTAGCTGGTATGGGCCTTTAATTAAGGGTATCCACTATGCTTGGTTTGATACTTATTTTATCACAAAGATACCAACGGTATCAATGTATCGTGTTTGTCTTATATGTCGTCACTTGAGAGCAATGCGATCGCCTCACAAATCTCATCTTTAATATCATCATAATGCTCGATATTAACCATTGCAACAATGTCTAGCCAGAGCTTTTCGTTTTGCCGGTTGTTTCTACGTCCGGTTGTATTTAAAAAATCATCGTAAGTACATTTAAATTCTATTGTTCTCATTGTGCTGGCTTTAACCCCATCCATAATTTATCAAGTGGATTCCAGAAGCTACGCTCTTTAATAGCCTCAGCAATTGGCTTTAAAGGCCTGGCCCTCTTAATATTTGTAGCTTTACTGTTATTAGCAGGCTTAGTGATAATTTCTATACTTCTATCACCCTTGCGCAACCGGTGATAAACCGTAGACTGTATCACACCCCACTTTAAGCCTATCTCTCTAGCAGTTCCCGTGAACACGACTACCGAATCCTTGGTAAGTGCGTATTCTTTCTTCTTATATGCCTTACCTGTTTTTGGCGTACCAATTTTTCTAAACACTAAGGCTGGATCAGAGTGTGCTTGTAGTCTTTGATTTGCGCATGAATGGCTACATTTAAGCTTGTCAGCTAATTTATGGCTTGTCCAAACACTGTTATCGTCTAATATAAATTCAATCATTTCTCCCTCTGGGATATTAATTCATCACACATTTCCAACAATGAATCACACAATAGACCCCTCACGTATGGATCATCTATATTTTTAATCTGTCTAATTAAAGACATTAAGCTCTCTTCAATCATTACAATCACACTTAGGCTGAACCATCTGTTGACCCATTTGCATCATTTGCTGTGGTACTGCAAAGAATTTATCGAAAAACGCATAACTTGCCGTTGCGACTAACATCCCACTGCAAAAAATTACAATACATTTCTTTCCCATAACTACCTTCCCTTGGCTAATTGAGCGCCAAAATAAAATTCTATTATTAATGTGGCCCATTCAAAAACCTCTGTCAATTTCAGCATGCCTTGAACCGTTATATATTCCACTCTGTCTGGTGTTACTTCAAAACCTAAAAAACTAAAGCCTTCGATAATTGTAGGTATGACTGTAGGAACATTAAAGAACACTGGCGCCGTTTGAGTAAACACAACCAAAGCCAAGATAACAAAGATAATAACTCTACGATTTAGAGCTGCCATAGGCGACTCTTTGTTTGATTGTTCCCTAGCTGACTCTAGGCTCTGAGACCTAGCAGCAAACACATCCATCATTTGTTTTGTGTTATCCGCTGCTTGTTGGGATCTGATCGCCAAAAGCTTCATCAAGAAGCCACCCAATATAGGCAGCACATTAGTCAATAAAGAAATCATTTAAACCATCTGTTAATGATTATGGTTAGTTTATCAATCCACGACGCATGTCTAAATTGACCTTTTATATTTCTTGTTAAATACTTCTTCATAATTCCCCTAACTACAAAGTAAATACGGATAAAAGAGCCAGCAGTCGGCTATAAGGACAATTTGCTCAATCGGCATTACTCTCCGTAAAATTCCTCAAACAATCGAGTTGTCTCACTTCTAAATTCTTTCGACGTCTTATACTTTGGATCTGCAATTCGATCATCAAGAGCCTCTCTACTTATGCCAGGCGAAGCAACAGCAGAAGTATTAGCGACACCATTCTTTCTAGTCTTTCCTATTAAAGCTTCTAGTGTTTGCACACCTTGCGCATTAGACGCTAACGCTTTAAACGCCCCAGTCGCCGAGGTCTTTTAATCTAGCTTGAGCATTGCTTCCTAATGCTTGAATCTCACCCTCACGCGAACCTTGTACACCGTCAACTTCTTGTTGAACCCAACCATGCAGCATCTGCGTAAATGTATCTTGTGACATGTTGGAGTCCTTCGCTACTTGCTGAAACCAGCCTATGCGTGGATCTTCCATGTCAAACTCACCTTCGACACCTTCTGGTGTTGTTAGCTCGTAAGTATCTTCTGGTGCGCCAGTGAATCCACCGAAACGCTTCTCTAATTCTGAATAAGCTTGTGCTTGGTCTGAGACTGACTTGTATTTGTCTTTAAACCAGTCTGGACGATCACCTTCACCATTTACTTCATTAGCAAGGAACCAGCCATCTGCTGACACTTCTGCTGTTGGATCTGTTGCAACCTCTTCTACTGGTGCTTCACCTAATAAACTTTCCTCTTCCACTTTACTACTCCTCTTGTTATTGTTGTACAGCTAGTGCTAGTTGATCTAAGATCTGACGCACGATTGCGTTCTGACCTTCCCTCATACCAGCGCCAAACTGTGTTGAATTAGCGTTCAATACTGGACGATCAAGCGTAATTTCCTTTAATCGGTTAATCACGAATTGTCCATCTTCGGTATTGAAACACTGATAGAAACGACCGGCAATATCTCTGGCTTTCTGTTCACCTTCTGCCTTTAACTTTTTTACTTCTTCGCCGTCTATATCTAGCGAATCCCAATCATTGACCATTAGCACCTTGCATTTGCGCTTGTTGTTGCTGCTGCATTGCTTCGGCAGCCTGCTTTTGCATCTCAATACGCTCTTGTTCATTACGCAATAGCTTTTGATCGATACCTAACTTCTGACCGATCCAAGCGACTGCATCCTCTACTTTAGTTCCAAGCATGAATGCTTCTGGGCCAAAGCCTGCGCCCATCTGCATAAACTGCTGCATTGCTATCAGATCTTCTTGATCCTGCGCTCTGGCTAGTGGTGACGTGTGCTTTAAGGTAATCTCACGACCATCGATCTTAAACTCTTCACCTCTAAACTTACCAGCATTACTTAAAATGCTAACCGCTGCAGTCATAACCTTTTCAACAAACTCAGACTGTAATCTTGAGTAAGCAGAACCAGCATCCATCAATAACTCTTGAGAGCGTAAGCTCATTTCAGTTGCTGTCTTTGTTGGTGAGTCCAT
>JYMV01002728.1_pt1 | contig 11868 bp, 10 predicted proteins | sample 338911 | NCBI WGS metagenome assembly JYMV01 (sample SAMN03354496, study PRJNA234377) | hydrothermal vent metagenome | biome: Deep sea; feature: Hydrothermal plumes at the Eastern Lau Spreading Center, Western Pacific Ocean; material: Seawater | place: Tonga | collected 2009 | depth 2000 m m
AACGCCTAAAACAATATCGCGATCAACTCATTGATGATATTATGACCGCACATACCGATGTTATTTTAAATGGCAGCAGGGAGCAAAGGCTATCGAATAATTTGAATCTTTGTTTTCCAGGCATAGAAGCTGAAACAATGATTATGAATATGAAAAATATTGCCTGTTCTACCGGGTCTGCCTGCACCAGCGCATCCTTGGAACCTTCTCATGTAATTAAAGCATTGGGGTATGATACAGAACTAGCCCATACAGCCATACGCTTTAGCCTGGGTAGATTTAATAATGCAGATGAAATAGCTGCCGCAGGTAAAATGATAATTAATGCAGCTACTGCTGCTAAGCAGAAAAAAAGTAATTACCTTTAGAGAATTGATTGTTGTTCTTTAATCCGTCTTTTAACTTGCAACTGATATTATGGCTAGTTTTTTAATATATATAAATGGGGAAAAACGGCAGGTTAAAGTAGACGGTAATACACCACTTCTTTGGGTTTTACGTGATAACCTCAAACTAACTGGAACGAAATATGGCTGTGGACGCGGACTTTGTGGTGCCTGCACCGTGCATATCGATGGCGAAGCAAAACGCTCTTGTATCACTGCCATTGAAAATGTTGCAGGAAGTGATATCACAACTATCGAGGGATTATCAAAAGATGGCAATCATCCGGTGCAAAAAGCCTGGGTTGCTGAAGATGTTCCACAGTGCGGTTATTGCCAGTCTGGTCAGATCATGACCGCTGTTGCATTATTATCCAGAAACCCGGATCCGGATGAGGATGATATCAATTCTGCCATGAAAATGAATATTTGTCGTTGCGGTACCTACAATCGTATTCGTAAAGGGATCATTAAGGCCGCAAAAGAAATGAAAAATGCCTAATAAAGTATTCATCAATCGTCGGGATTTTATTAAAACCATCTCAACAGCTGGAACGGGGTTAGTCATTGGTTTTTATTTACCATTTAAAAATAATCTTCAAGCAGCAGAATCAAAATCCACCATTGAATTTATACCAAATATTTGGGTGAGTGTGAACCCAGATAACCAGGTTACATTAACTGTCAGTGAGTCAGAAATGGGACAGGGTGTTTGGACATCTCTGCCTATGATTATAGCTGAGGAAATGGAACTGGATTGGACAAAGGTGAAGGTGGTTCAAGCGCCGGTAGATGAATATTACTTTGGAAGATTTGATATGGGCACAGGTGGGAGTGCTTCGGTACGAACATCTTGGGAAAAGTTGAGAAACGCTGGAGCGGTGGCTAAAGATATGTTACTTGAAGCGGCTGCCAGTGAATGGTCAGTAGCCAAGAATGAATGTAATGCAGACAGCGGATATATCACTCATCAACCAACGGGAAAAAAGCTCAGCTATGGTGAGCTTACACGGAAGGCTGCAAGTATTGAAATACCTGAAAGTGTTAAGCTGAAAGATCCCAATGAGTTTCGCATTATTGGGACAGATCTACCAAGAACGGACACTCCGCTAAAAGTAAATGGCACTGCCCAATATGCCATGGATGTAGACCTGCCAGATATGGTTTATGCGTTCATTGAGCGCTGTCCATATTTTGGAGGGAAGATAAAAGCCGTAGATGATAGAGATGCGCGTAACGTAAATGGTGTATTAGACATTTTTGAAATTGAAACCGGTATTGCTGTTGTCGGATTATCCACCTGGGCAGCTCTGCAGGGAAGAAAAAATTTAAGAATCACCTGGGATAAAGGATCAAATAAATATCCAGATAGTGGTTCGATTTATAAGTTTTTCAAAAATCGAAGTAAGAAAAGAGGCGCTAAGGGTAGAAGCGATGGAAATGTAAAGAGAGCCTTAAAGAATGCAGACACAGTCGTTGATGCTGTTTATGAAGTTCCTTTTCAGGCTCATGCAACCATGGAACCCATGAATTGTGTGGTAGACTACCGGTCAGATCATTGTCAGGTCTGGGCGCCAACACAGTCACCGAAGGATGCTCAAAAACGAGTTGGTAAAATGACTGGATTTCCAATTGATAAAGTAAAAATCAATGTCACTTTTCTTGGTGGAGGCTTCGGCCGGCGCGCTTTTAATGATTTTGTTGATGAAGGTGTTGAGGTTTCCATGTACATGAAAAAACCTGTCAAATTAATCTGGACACGAGAAGATGACATGCAACACGATTTCTATCGTCCAGCCAGCCGGCATGTATTAAAAGCAGGCCTTATGAAAGACGGCCAAACGATTGCTTGGTCTCATAGTGTCGTAGCTCCATCTATACTTTTCGGACAAATGTTTAAATACCCAATTCCATTTAAAGATAAGTTGGATGTAGTGGCGCTAGCAGGAGCAAAGGAAGTAGCTTATGAAATACCCAATATTAATGTGGATTACAAGTCAGCAAACACAAATATCCCGGTTGGATGGTGGCGTTCGGTCTATGATTCTCAAAATGCTTATGCAAATGAATGCTTTGTTGATGAGCTTGCTCAAACCCTAAACGTTGATCCTGTTCAATATCGTCTGCAACTGCTGAAAAAATCACCACGTCATACTAAAGTTTTGCAACTGTCAGCTAAAGAAGCAGGCTGGGGTAAAGATATTGAAAAGGACCATTATCAGGGTGTCTCTTGCCATGCATCGTTTGGGACTTATGTGGCTCAGGTAGCTGAAGTTTCTGTTGATAATGAAGGCGTTGTTCATGTTCACCGGGTCGTCTGTGCAGTCGATTGCGGTCAGCCGGTGAGCCCTACTACAATCAAAGCACAGATGGAGGGATCTATTGTATATGGATTATCAGCAACATTGAATGGAGAGATTACGATTGAAAATGGAGCGGTAAAACAGAGTAATTTCCACGAATTTGAGGTCCTTAGAATGGATCAAATGCCAAAAATTGATGTACATATAATAAATAGCTCTGAAGCACCAAGTGGTGTCGGAGAGCCAGGCTTGCCTCCTATAGCACCAGCAGTTACAAATGCAGTTTTTGCTGCTACTGGTATACGCGTGCGGAAACTTCCAATAAAACCAGAAAATTTACGTTCTTAAATATTAGTCGATTTCATTTTTAATAATGATAATGGAATAGACATAATTAATATCATGGTGATCTAACTTTGAAAAAAGCTGTCTCAGGTTTTAGTTCTATCACTGATTCCTTAAAGATCGCCTCAAAAGTTGGATTTGGGAATTTCTATCGGTCCATCACTTCAAGAAACACCTGTAAAACCTGCGCACTGGGCATGGGCGGGCAAAAAGGCGGGATGACCAATGAAATCTCCAGTTTTCCTGAAATATGCAAGAAAAGTATCCAGGCCCAACTGACTGACATTCAGCAAGCGATACCTGAATCCTTCTTTCAAGATAACACTATCGCTGATTTCAAACAGATCACTCCGAGAAAACTGGAAAGATTGGGCCGACTGAATACACCATTGTACAAAAAAAGAGAGAGTAACCAATATATACCAATTAGCTGGAACAAAGCCCTGAAAAAGATATTTGCTACACTGCAGCAAACAGATCCAGAGAGAACATTTTTCTATAGTTCCGGCAGATCATCCAATGAGGCAGCATTTCTATTACAATTATTCGTAAGAGTCTATGGCACAAATAACATCAACAATTGCTCATACTATTGCCACCAGGCTTCCGGGGTCGGCCTAAGCGCTACCATCGGCAGCGGGACTGCCACTGTTGTTTTAGAAGATTTACGACAGTCGGATATGATTTGGGTTATCGGAGCTAATCCATCGTCAAATCATCCACGCTTACTCACGGAACTGCTCCGCTGCCGCAGGCGGGGTGGTAAAGTAATCATTGTTAATCCTATAAAAGAGCCCGGTCTGGTTCGATTTAACGTCCCCAGTGATTGGAGATCGATGCTTCTTGGGGATAATGAAATTGCCACAGATTTCGTACAGCCGAATATAGGTGGTGACATTGCATTATTTAAGGGTATTGCGAAGGTAAGTGGAAATATTGATATGGCATTCATCGAGGACCATACGTCAGGGTACCAAGGTTACGCACAAGATATCATGGAAACTTCATGGACAGATATAACAACATCGTCTGCTATTGACAGGGCCAAGTTCAACCACCTTGCTGATCTATATTTATCTGCTGAGAATGTTATCTTTAGCTGGGCTATGGGAATCACGCATCACGATCATGGGGTGGATAATGTCGAATCAATTGTAAATCTTGCTCTACTCAGGGGTATGGTTGGGAAGGAAAATGCCGGTCTTCTACCGCTAAGGGGTCACTCAAATGTACAGGGAGTTGGTTCTATGGGGGTTACCCCAGCCCTGAAGGATACTGTGTTGAAAAAACTCGAAAAAAAGATGGGAATTTTGGTGCCCCAGGCAAATGGTTTAGATACAATGGGATGTATTGAATCAGCTTATAACGGTGAGATGGATTTTGCCTTTCTAATGGGCGGTAACCTATATGCTGCTACACCGGATGCACAGTATTCTGAGCAAGCCCTAAGCAATGTTCCATTTAAGGTCTTTCTGACCACTACCTTAAACCAAAGCCATTTTTTCGGTGTTGGTGAGGAAACAATCATATTACCTGTAGCAGCACGGGATGAAGAGAAACAACCAACCACCCAGGAATCCATGTTTAATTTTGTGCGTATGAGCGATGGTGGTATCGTCAGGCTAAATAACGTTAGATCAGAAATAGATATTATTGCAGATATTGCAGCGGGAACTCTGGGCAACAACAAGATTGATTTTTTGACCTTCAAGAAACACGCCAATATTCGCGATGCAATTGGGCAGATCATTCCGGGATTTGAGAATATTAAGGATATTGATCGAACGAAGGAGGAATTTCAAATTGCTAATAGGACCTTTCATAAGCCAGAGTTTGCTACAGTAGATGGAAGGGCTATTTTCAAGAGAATAACGATTCCGCCAGCAAAGGGAAAAAATGGACAATTCAAAATGACCAGTATCCGCAGTGAGGGACAGTTTAATACCATTGTTTATGAGGAAGCTGATACTTTTCGGAAGATTAATGAACGTTGGGTAGTGCTGATGAATGCATCTGACATTCAGAAACTCGGATTAAGCCAGGGGGATGCAGTGGACCTGCATAGTGCAACAGGAAAAATGGAAGCAGTCAAAATACAGTCATTTAATATTGCTGAAGGAAATGTAGCGACCTTTTTCCCCGAAGGAAATAAATTAATATCCACAGTCATTGATGAACGCAGTAAAACACCCAGTTTTAAATCCACGGCAATAAACATTACGCCTGTGTACAGTAATTAGTTGGATCTTTTCGTATTTAACTGGATCGGGTTTTCAAAGAAACAACAGTTTTATAATCATCCGGTGTATTCATATTGAAAAAAGCACCCTTATCCGAGTCCATGGTGACTATAGTAAAATTTTCATTTTCAATTAAGCTCTGCAAACTAAAATCTTCATTGTCAAGTCTGGAATCAAGTAATAACATTAAGCGACGGTTGTAAAACCCCGCTAAGGGTTCTAATCCTTTCCTGGTTTTGGGTATAACACCATAACTATTTTTATGTTTTTTTCGCCATAGTTTTTCAATTACTGTTTCGGTCATCAGAGGTAAATCACAAGACAGTATCAAATTCCATTCACTTTGAGTGTGTTGTAGCGCTGTGTATAAACCATTAAATGGCGCCCGCAAAATCAATTTGTCTACGATAAAAGGTTTATCCAGGTCTATAGGCTGATTCTTACCAACCACCCACCTCGAGCCAAAATCGCTGCATTTTTCCCAAAGGTGATCTAAAACAGATTTCCCATCAATTTGAACAAGCGTTGGCTTTGGCCACCAATGAGAATGTATGCTGATGCATGGATCATAGGATATACGATTGCTAGAGTGAATTAAATTTTCTGGTGTATCGGCCAATAATTTCCAACGTAGTTAAATCAGTGTTATACACCGAATACCAGCCTTGATGCTCGTGGGGAGGGTCACCAGTGAAATCATCACCTACATACCAGATAGCTTGTGGTTCACGAGGCCGGCCCGCACCGCCCCAGGCCCAGAAATTCAACCCTGCCAGCGGCGACCCGGCTGCTGCTTTATCCAGAATATGAGTAAATATTTGACTGTAGTATTCATCACGTAGTGTAACACTTGCTGTGACAGCATGGTCATTATCATCTCGGGATATACCGAATTCTTCGAGGACAACGGGTTTATTCAATTTTTCAGCTAACACTTCATGTTGATTTATATAAGCAGTGGCTTTTTCGACTGCAGAGGATAGTGATACTTCATCATAGGGGTCAAACCAGCCCCAGTTTTGTACCCATACGTGGATAGTTGTATAATCGATATAACTGCTTTGGTGATCCGCAAAAAAATCATTGCCTGAGGAAGGATGGGCAGTGGCGCCTTCACTGCCAATGGTGACCAAGTGGTTGGAATCCATCGATTTGATATATTTTGCTGTATTTTCGATCCACTGCGTGAAATCTTCGCGATTATTGATACCGCGCGGTTCATTCCCAAGCTGCCAGGCCATGATCGTTGGGTCATCCCGGTATAATGTACCTGTATATGGATTCTCTCGTAAAACGGTGAAACGTAAATGGTTGAAAAAATCAGTAACGGCATTTTCATTGGAATAAAAAGATGCGGTGTATTCCTGATAGGTTTGCCAGTCACCTTCGCCACAGATAGGCGGGTAAGGAATTTCTGAATCGTCCTGCCAGGATACATATTGGGCCATGCCGCCAGACCAGGGCCAGAAATTATTCATACACATGATGGCCACCATATCCCGCTTGCCCATTTCTGCCAAAAGAAAATCCAGGCCATCCAGCACTTCTTCATTATATTCTCCAGGCGCTACCTGTAGAGCGGGCCGCATTCGCCATGGTTCTGTATCCGGGCCTTCGCTGGCCCCCATAACACGCAGGTTTTTAACTCCGATTTTTTTTAGATGATCAAGTTCACGCAGCAATCGATCCCTATCACCGCCTTGCCCACTGGATCCAAGGTTCATGCCGTACCAAAAATTTGTACCCAGGAAGTAATACGGTTTGCCATCCCGAATAAATTGTTTACCATTTACATTAATAAAACCTGGACCTTGCTCCTGTGACTGTTGCAACATAAGCACTCCTCCAAAAATGATTAGGATGAATATTGCCTTCTTCATTAATAATTCAAATTCTCTATAAATCTTGAATTAATTTATTTCACTCCGACTATATTAAATACAAAATTAGATTAATTGAATATAAATTGGCTTGTTGATTTGGGGAGGCTGCAATAATAATAAATATATTCTATCATGCTCATATATTGTATTAATAGCCTGCATAAATGTCCATCCATCCCCTAGACATAACAATTGTTGTTCTATACCTGATCGCGGTCGTATCGATCGGGCTTTACTTAACCACGCGCGCTTCCCAGAACCTCGACACTTATTTTCTTGCTGGTAGATCAGTTCCATGGTATATCCTCGGCGTGTCAAACTCCTCATCGATGTTTGATATTACCGGGACCATGTGGCTCGTACTAATGTTCTTGGTATATGGGGTAAAGGGTGCCTGGATACCGTGGATATGGCCCACCTTTAACCAGATATTCCTAATGGTCTACCTTTCCATATGGATCCGTCGCTCCAACGTACTCACTGGATCTGAATGGATAACCACCCGCTTTGGAGATGGCCAGGGTGCGGAACTATCAAGGATAAGTGTATTGGTATTCGCTATGGTCAGTGTGATCGGTTTTCTGGCCTATGCATTTCAAGGGATAGGCAAGTTTGCCAGTGTCTTTTTTCCATTTGATTTATCCCCTGAGCTATATGCGATAACTTTTATGAGCATCTCTACGATTTATGTAGTGCTCGGCGGTATGTACAGTGTTGTCTTTACAGATCTGATTCAATTCACGCTATTAACCATCGTATCGTTTGTAATTGGCTTTATTGCTTTTACCAGAGTTACGCCGGAAGCGCTCCATGCTGTCATACCCAATGGCTGGCTGGATCTGGCTTTCGGCTGGGAATTGGATCTTGATTGGAGCGCCTTGATCCCAGCGGCCAATGACCAGATTATGGCCGATAGCTGGAATCTATTTACCATCTTTTTCATGATGATGATATTCAAAGGTATTTTAATCAGTTTAGCGGGCCCAACACCGGGGTATGATATGCAGAGAATTTTAGCGGCCAAAACACCCCGTGAAGCAGGTCTTATGAGCGCTATTGTATCTGTTTGCCAGATTCCACGCTGGTTTATGATCGTGGGTATTACCACACTGGCCCTCGTGTTTTTTAGCAATGATCTTGTAGCTCTTGGTGATGGTGTGGATTTTGAACTGGTATTACCCTGGGTGATCAGTGAATTTTTACCTGTTGGATTAGTGGGTTTTGTTTTAGCTGGAATGCTTGCTGCCTTTATGTCAACATTTGATTCTACGGTCAACGCCGGCGCAGCTTATCTGGTCAACGACCTCTACAAACGCTATTTTAACCCTGATGCACCCATGGATGTATACATTAAAGCCAGTTATATCGCTTCCTTTCTAATCGTTGGTGTAGGAATTGCCTTCGGCTTCATGTCTGAATCTGTTAACAGTGTCACTCAATGGATCGTTTCCGGATTATTTGGGGGTTACACGGCTCCAAATATTCTTAAATGGCACTGGTGGCGTTTTAATGGTTTCGGCTATTTTTGGGGCATGATCGCTGGTGTCCTGGCCGCGCTGATCATGCCTATGGCTTTTCCAGAACTGTCTCCCCTGAGCGCTTTTCCTTTCATCCTAATTATATCGGGTATTGCCGGCATTGGCGGCAGTCTTGTGACAGCACCGGATAATGAAGCTACTCTGCAGGAATTTTATAAAAAAGTACGACCCTGGGGGCTTTGGAAGCCGATCTTGAAAAAAATACAATCCAATGAAGGTCATATTAGAAAAAATGATAATTTTTCTAGGGATATGTTGAATATTTTTATCGGTATGGTTTGGCAAATTAATATGGTCCTGGTGCCCATTTATCTGCTTGTCTATGAATACACTGCTTTTACTGTTTCATTAGGACTGGCAATCGGCACAACACTCATCCTCAAAAAAAACTGGTATGATAAACTTGACCCTGAATTTTGAATCAACTTTAGAAATAAGGAACGTAGTAATTGATAGATAAAAAAGTAACCATTGGTATTGTGGGTTGTGGAAACATCGCTGAAACATACTTAGAGCAGATCGCAGATTATGATAATGTGCATTTAATTGGGCTGACAGATATAATTACTGCGCGAGCCCAGAAACTTGCTGATGCACATAACTGTGCGGTGTACCCAGACCTTGAAACAATGGTCGCCGATGAAAAAATTGATTTAGTGGTTAATCTTACAATTCACCATGCCCATGTCGAAGTAATTGAAAAAATTCTTCATGCCGGCAAACATGTGTATACAGAAAAACCCTTAGCTATGAGTTATAAAGAAGCCCAACGTCTCGTAGCTCTAGCCGAAAAAAAGAAACTTCGCTTAAGCAGTGCTCCCATAACGTATATGGGGGAAGCCCAGCAAACGGCAGGCAAGCAAATAGCCGATGGTGTATTGGGCCAGATCAGGCTAATCTATGCGGAAATAAACCACGACAGAATTGAAACATGGCATCCAAACCCAGTGCCGTTTTTTGATGTAGGGGTGCTATGGGATGTGGGCATTTATGCCTTGACCGTTTGTACCGCACTGATGGGACCCGTAAAGCGCGTCACTGGTTATGGCAAAATAATTGTACCGACACGCAGAACATTGGACGGAGAAACTTTTCAGGTCACTACACCGGATTTCATTCTCTCTTTGATTGAAATGCAAAATGGCGGGTTGCTCCGGTTAACCTGCAATTTTTACGCCAATGATTCCAAACAGGATCATGCTATCGAGATCCATGGGGATGGTGGTATGCTTTACCTTGGCAGCGCTTACAAATACAGCGCACCGGTAGAATTCATTGAATTTGGCGGTGAACCATCGCTCATACCACCGCTTCGCGAGCCCTACGATGGCACTGAATATGCACGCGGCCTGGAAGATCTTGCCGAAGCTATCCTGCAAAATAAGCCCCACCGAGCGACTGGGGACCATGCGGCACATACTATTGAGATCATGGAAGCCATTGATACATCGATTGCCACCAAACAAACTGTTGATGTGCATTCCAATTTTAGGCAACCGAAAATGATGGATTGGGCATCCTGAAAAATTAATGGTTAAAAAATTATTACTATTTATTTTACCGGTTACACTTACTATTGGCTTTTCACAGCAGCGTAAAATGGGACTTGATGAACCAAATGAAAATGAAATTGATTTGAAATATCTATTTTTCCTGCCCAAGGACTTTTATAGCGATAAAAATACACGCTGGCCGCTGATATTGTTTCTTCACGGCATGGGCGAAAGAGGTGCTGACCTAGAATTGGTAAAAATACACGGCATTCCCAAGATAGTAGAGGCTCAAACAGATTTTCCGTTTATTACTGTATCACCCCAATGTCCAATTGAATATGTGTGGCAGGACGATGACATGCAGCAAGCAGTAGAGGGCATCTTGTTGAAAATAATAAAAAATTACCGGGTAGATAAAATGCGGGTCTATATTACCGGATTAAGTATGGGGGGGTACGGTACTTGGGCGCTAGCTGCCCGCCGTCCTGATCTCTTTGCCGCGGCTGTGCCCATATGTGGCGGCGGTGATCCGGCAACTGTTAATGTATTGAAAAATTTGCCAATCTGGGTTTTTCATGGAGGTCTCGATGAGGTAGTATTGCCCGAAGAATCGGAAAAAATGGTTAGAGCGCTGGAAAAAGAAGGGGGCAAGGTCCGTTATACATTATATCCAGAAGCGTACCATGATTCGTGGACAGAAACGTATGATAACCCTGCACTGTATGATTGGTTACTAAACAATAGAAAAGCAGAAAATTAAGGAATGACGCTTATAATGAAGGTACGGGATTTAGCCAAAATGATTGATCATTCGCTTTTGCACCCTACCATGACCGAGCAGGATTTACGGAATGGTTGTGAAATAGCGAAAAAATACGGTGTTGCGGCTGTATTTATAAAACCATATGCAATTCCTATTGCGGTGGAAATTTTACAGGGTTCAGATGTGCTGGTCGGTTCAGTTATTGGCTTTCCTCATGGGGCTACTCCAGTCAACATCAAGGTATTCGAAACAGAACAAGCTATACAAGCAGGTGCAGTTGAAATTGATATGGTTGTCAATGTTGGTAAAGTATTAGATGAAGACTGGGATTATATCCGCAATGAATTAGCGTCCATTAGGGAAGTAACCAAAAAACACCGTGTTATTTTAAAGGTTATTTTTGAAAACGATTACCTGAATCAGGATCGTCACAAGATAAAACTTTCCAAACTATGCAGTGAAGTCCAGGTTGATTATATCAAAACATCTACAGGATATGGATTTGTGAAAGGGGATGATAGTAAATATTCCTATACGGGAGCAACTGACCACGATTTGAGATTAATGCGTAAAGCAGCTGATCCCAGTGTTCAGGTAAAGGCAGCTGGCGGTGTAAAGAATCTTGATGACCTTTTGCGGGTTCGTGAGCTTGGCTGCACCAGGGTCGGGGCAACGGCAACCGTTGAAATACTGGAAGAAGCTAAGGCGAGGTTTGGCTCGGAATACTGAAATTTTGAAGGAATGAATAGTATGAAAGCCTACGTATTACGCAAACACGGTAAACCAACAGTTTTGCAACCAACAGATATTCCTATTCCTGCACTGGAGTCAGAACAGGTCAGGGTGAATATTGAATGCATTGGTTTGAACTATGCAGAAATTATGGCCCGGAAAGGTTTCTACGGCTGGGCACCCCAAAT
>JYMV01014985.1_pt1 | contig 11867 bp, 8 predicted proteins | sample 338911 | NCBI WGS metagenome assembly JYMV01 (sample SAMN03354496, study PRJNA234377) | hydrothermal vent metagenome | biome: Deep sea; feature: Hydrothermal plumes at the Eastern Lau Spreading Center, Western Pacific Ocean; material: Seawater | place: Tonga | collected 2009 | depth 2000 m m
ATTTAACAGACAGGTGTCCCGGCAAAAACCTGCAGATATTTTATTGGGGAACGCTTTAGTTTCACTGGACACGGGCGATATTGAAAATGCCCAATTTCAGTTTGGGGTTCTAACAGATGAACATGGCAGCACAAGAAGCGGAAAAACCAGCCAGTATTATCTTGGATCGATATATTTTGATAAGGGTGACTATTATAATGCAAAAACCCACTTAGAGAAATTTATCAATAATACTTCGGAAAATATTCTTTTATCAAGCGGTCATTTTATGTTATCAAATATTTATAAAAAGGAATCAAATCAAGATAAAGAAGAAGAGCATTTAGAACTTGCAGTAAAATTCAGTTCCATTCCACATAATCGACATTCATTGGAATTGGCTTTGGCTGAATTGTACGTAGACAGGGGTACAGAAGAAATGGCAATGGAGATTGTTCAAAAGATCTTAAACCTGGAAAATATTTCTTCTGGTAATAAGAAAAAGGCAGAGGAATTATCCGGGTTCTTAACACGAAAATAAAGAGAAATTAAACACCTTGTAAAACCAGTTGGAAGGTGATAAGTTTTTGCGTGAAAAGTGGGTGAAATGCCCACTTTTTGTATCTAGAAGAAAAAATGTGTGATTGAAAAAGTATGAAAATAAGAATAATGGCTACGTACAAAAACCTTTGGAGGAATTTTGATTAATAGAGAATTAATAGAAATATTTTCAGACCTTGCGCGAGATAAAAATGTGGAACGTTCGGAGCTGGGAACTATTCTTGAGCAGTTATTTCTTTACATAATTGAACGAACGTACGGTGATGCATCAAACTATAGCGTCATAGTCAATATAGACAAGGGAGAAATTGAAATATACTCTGAAAAAACTGTCGTAAAAATTGTAGAAGATCCATTACATCAGATCACGGTTGAAGATGCCTTATTAAAAGAACCGGACTTGGAAGAAATTTCCCTTGGAGATCCCTTTGTTGAAGTTATAGATCCCCGCGTCTTCGGACGGAGGATGATTGCTCATGCAAAACAATTTTTTTCTCAACGAATTCAGGATATCGAAAGACAATATATTTATGAAGATTATGCGAACCGTATCGGAGAAATAGTGATTGGTGAAATTCGTCAAATTCAACGGGATAATATTTTTCTGAACATTGGTTTTGCGGAACTTCGTCTGCCAAAGAAGGAACAGATACCTTCAGAGAATTATCGGCGAAAAGACACAGTCAGAGCTGTAATTAAATCAGTTGAAAATACTCCGAAAGGACCGGACATAGTTGTTTCGCGGAGTGACAATCACTTTTTATTTAAATTGTTTGAAATGGAAGTCCCGGAAATAGAAGATGGACTAATCGAGATACAATCCATTTCACGATATCCAGGTGTACGTTCAAAAATAATAGTATATTCCCATGACCGCCGAATTGATGCAGTTGGTGCATGTGTTGGAATGCGTGGGAGCCGAATCCAGGGAATCGTTCGGGAATTAAACAATGAAAAAGTGGATATTGTGAATTATAGTGAAAAGACTGAAGTATTAATTTCAAGAGCTTTGTCACCGGCAAAACCAATGAACCTTTATATTGATGATGAACGTAAATATTGTGAGGCAATCTTTAAAGATGATGAGCTGGACCTGGCAATTGGCAGGGGAGGAATGAACATAAAACTTGCATCCCAGCTTATTGATTATAGAATTGATGCCTTTGGAGAAAAAGAATATGAACAAAGGAAAATTGAGCAGAATACTCTGCTGGTTGAAATCCCGAATTTTCCAAAAAAGGCTGCAAAAAGTTTACAGGAAGAGGGTGTTAATAGCATCTCTGAATTCCAGGCGAAAGATGAAGACAGCCTTTTAAAAGTTAAAGAAATCACAGAAAACGTTTTAGAAAAAATTTACAATTCAATCCAGGATTTTATAGAAAAAAACCGAAGTGATGATGAACCGGATGATGACAATCCTGATGATATTGATGTACCCAAACCAGAGGCTGTAGAAGATGACTCAGCTATAAAACCGGATGTAAAAGAAAAAACCTTAATTCCTCAATCAAAAGAGGCAGGAAACATTTCATAAAAGAATAATGGCTGACCGTCCAAGAAGAATTTTTCATATTGCCAAAGAGTTAAATATCTCTCATACAGAAATTATTGCCTTCCTCAATGAAGAAGGAATTACAGTTGGCAGTCATATGGCTCCTGTTGATGATAAAGATTATCATAAGATATTGACTGAATTTTCAAAGGATAAAGAGTCCATTGAGCGATATCGTAAAGAACAAATGAGGAGGGAAATACACGATACCCGTTTTCGAGACACCCAGAAATCCGTAAAAAAAATAAATCTCCTCTCACTTTCTGAACAGAGAAAGCTAGAAACAGAAGAAAAATCTAAAGCGAAAAAAGAACTGAAGAAGGAAACAGCTGAGAAGACAGCTGCTGCGGCTAAAAAGAAAGCTGCCGCGAAAACAGTCGAGAAGAAAGCTGTTGCTGCTCAAAAGAAAGCAGATCAGAAGAAGTCAAAAAAAGAAACAATTCAAAAAGAAGTTCAGGCGGCACCAAAAAAAGTAAAACTAAGGAAAATAAATTTAACAGATATTGAATCAGAAATTGGGAAAGGCATCAGGAGAACAAGACCACCCGCCCCAGACAGTAAAGCAGGTGCACTTGAAAAAAGCGTTGAGGAACGTGTTCGCCAAACATTAGCCAAGATTGATACAAAAACGAAGAAAAAAACGTATAAAAAAGGCAAGGAAATCGCTGATGCGGCGGAAGATGTATCATCAAAAAAAGTGATTGCCGTTCCAGAATATGCCAGTGTTGATGAGTTGGCAAAATATTTTGAAGTAACGCCTAGTGAAATAATCCAGAAATGCCTTGGCCTTGGTGTACTTGCAACCATTAACCAGCGCCTTGACTGGGATATGATCGAACTTCTGGCGGAAGAACATAATTGTGTTGTAGAAAAGCTAATTGAATATGGTGAAGAACTTTTTTCATTGGAAGACACTGAGGAGGATTTATCCAAGGCAAAACCGAGGGCACCTGTTATTACCGTAATGGGGCATGTTGATCACGGAAAGACTTCACTCCTGGATTACATAAGAGATACAAATGTTGTTGCCGGGGAATCAGGGGGAATTACACAGCATATTGGCGCCTATAAAGTTGAACAGAAAAATAATAAAATGATCACCTTCCTGGATACACCGGGACATGAAGCATTTACCGCCATGCGTTCCCGGGGTGCACAGATCACGGATATCGTCATTCTTGTTGTTGCTGCCGATGATTCAGTCATGCCTCAGACTATCGAAGCAATCAGCCATGCCCGCGCCGCCCAGGTTCCCATTGTGGTTGCCATCAATAAAATTGACAAACCGGGAGCTGATGTAGACAAGGTGAAACGTGAACTCTCTGAGAATGAAGTTCTTGTGGAAGACTGGGGAGGGAAGATCCAAGCCGTGGAGGTTTCAGCAAAACAAGGCACCGGCATGGATGATTTGATCGATGGAATTCTCCTGGAATCAGAAATATTAAATTTACAATCTAATTTTGACTGTCCTGCCCGTGGTACTGTCATTGAATCCCGGATTGATAAAGGACTTGGCCCGGTAGCTACAGTGCTGATACAAAAAGGAACGTTATCCGTTGGTGATTTATTTATCTGTAATGATTCCCCTGGTAAAGTACGCGCTCTTATCAATGAAAGAGGGCAGAGGATCAAAGAAGCGTATCCATCAGATGCGATCCAGATCTTGGGTTTTAATCAGGTGCCGCAAGCAGCAGATATCTTTAGGGTCATTGAAGACGAAAAAATATTAAAAAGACTCGCCACGGACCGGCAAAGATTAAAAAGAGAAATAGAACAAAAGAAAATTTCCACCCATTCTTTAGATATTATAGCATCCATGATTAAAGAGGGAGAAACAAATATGCTTCCCCTTGTCATTAAAGGAGATGTTGACGGTTCTATTGATGCCCTGTCGGAAACCCTAGAAAAGCTCAATACAGAAGAAGTAAGTATTAAAGTAATACATAAGGCGGTAGGGCCCGTATCTGAATCAGATATCTTACTGGCCCAGGCTTCCGATGCAGTGATCATAGGATTCCACGTCCTGGAGTCTTCAAATGCGAAACTCCTGGCAAAACAAACCGGGGTGGAAGTACGGATATACAATGTTATTTACAAAGTTGTGGAAGAAATCAAACTAGCCCTGGAAGGACTCCTTGAACCGGATAAAGTTGAGGAAATAGTGGGCAGGGCAACCGTTCTTGAACAATTTAAGATACCGCAGATTGGTTTTATTGCCGGTTCCCAGGTTACAGAAGGTATCATTAAACGTAATGGATTGGCCCGGCTTATACGTGATGATGAAGTTATTTCCGAAGGCCATCAGCTTGTATCCCTGAAGCGGTTTAAGGACGATGTGAAAGAGGTAAAGGAAGGAATGGAATGCGGTATAGCCCTAGAAGACGTAAAAAAATATAAGAAAGACGATGTGATTGAAATATATGAAATTAAAGAAGTCAAAAGAAAACTTGAGAGCACAACTCCCGTATAAACGGACTCAGCGTGTCGGTGAACAAATTCAGGAAATACTCGGTGAGATCGCACTAAAATATATTAATCTCTCCCCGTTTGGGTTTGTGACGTTCACCAGCGTCGACCTGTCGCCCGATTTTCATCTTGCAAAAGTGTATTTTAGTGTGTACCAGCCCAAAAAAGAGATACAAGATATCGAACGAGAATTAAACAGGTTAACAAAAGCATTTAAAAAATACATGGGCCCTGAACTCCACATAAGAACCACACCGGATCTTCAATTTATTTTTGATGAATCAATGGTGTACCATGAAAAAATAGAGGAAGTTCTCAACTCCATTACACCCGGAAAAAAAAATGATCGCTAATATTTATAAACCAGTCAGCTGGACTTCTTTTGATGTGGTCAAAAAACTTCGGAATATCGTGCACGAAAAGAAAGTAGGCCATGGAGGCACGTTGGACCCATTTGCAGAAGGTGTGTTAATTATCGGGACCGGGAAGGATACAAAGAGCTTGACGCACATAGCCGCCTGTGATAAGACCTATGAAGCAACAGTAAAGATAGGCGTTGGCACTGATACAATGGACAGGGAAGGAAAAGTAATAGAGACAGCACCTGTCCCGAACCTAACAATTGACCAGATAAAGAAGACGTTCGCCGGTTTCCTGGGTGCACAAAAACAGACGCCCCCAATGTATTCTGCAAAACGAATAAAGGGAGTCCGCCTGTACAAGCTTGCGCGAAAAAACCAGACTGTTCATCGCGATCCGGTGGATATAAACATCCATGAGCTTCAGCTCATATCCTATGACTCCCCTTTTCTCAGGTTCTCTGTAAAATGCTCTAAAGGCACTTATGTTCGTGTGCTTGGACATGATATTGCAAAATCTCTGGGAACTGCAGGACATTTAACAAAATTAATCAGGACATCCGTCGGTGAGTTCCATGTAAAGAATTCCCTGACAATTGATAAATTTTCAGAGCAATGGTTATCTATCGAAGCTTAAGCGATGCTGTACCTATCTCCGGAAGTGTTGTAACAATGGGTACTTTTGACGGACTTCACAGGGGACACCAGGAAATAGTAAAGCAGGTTGTTGTGAACGCAAAGAGCAAAAATGTCCCGTCAATACTGATTACTTTTGATCCCCACCCAAGGCATGTGCTTGATAGGGACAGGGATAAATTATCTCTTCTCATGAATTTAGATGCGAAAATCTCTATCCTAAAAAAATACCAGGTAGACACGGTCTTAATTATTCCCTTCACCAAGGATTTTTCTCAGCTACCTGCAAAAGATTTCCTTGAAGAGGTTGTCATAAACTATTTTCATCCCATCCACGTGATCGTGGGGTATGATCATCATTTCGGGTATAAAAGGGGCGGAAGCCCTGAGTTTATTCAATCCTATTTATCAGACAAGGAAATCCAAGTGGATGTTGTAACACCTTTTACTGATGAAGGGGTTGTTATTTCCAGTTCACACATCCGGGAATTGATCCAGTCAGGATATATACGCCGGGCCAATTTTGAACTGGGATGGGTCTATGGATTTCGTGCAAAAGTAATTCACGGCAGCGGAAGGGGGAGAAGAATGACTTTTCCCACAGCAAATTTTGTTCCGATTGAAAAAGATCAGCTCCTTCCTGAAAATGGAGTGTACCTGACCCGGGGAAGAGTGAATGGAAACCAATTATATGGAATGTGCAACCTTGGATTTCGGCCAACGTTTGGTGAAAGTAATTTTGTAATGGAAGTACATTTTTTTGATTTAGATTCCGCCGATCTATATTCAAAAGAAATTACCGTTGAGTTTCTTGAAAGAATTCGTGATGAGAAGAAATTTACTTCTGAAAAAAAATTAATTGAACAATTAACCAGAGATAAAGAGCACAGTTTAGATCTAATGAAAAAATATAATTAGGAGAAAAAATGTCGCTGAGCACCGAAAAGAAAAAAGAAATTATTAATAAATTTGGTAAAAATAAGGACGATTCAGGGTCTACCGAGACTCAAGTTGCCCTTTTGACCCAGAGAATACGTGATGTGACAAATCATGTGAATATTCATGCAAAAGACAACCATTCCAGGCATGGATTAGTGAAACTGGTTTCCCAGCGGAGAAGACTGATGAAATACCTGCAAAGAACCAATCCTGAATCATATGTGGAATTGACTAATAAATTGAAAATAAGAAAGTAAAAATACCTAATGAAAAAATATGAAATTGAACTAAACGGGAAACCCCTTTCTATCCAGACTGGCCAGGTTGCCAGGCAATCTTCCGGATCAGTCATTGTACAATACGGGGAAACAACGATCCTTACAGCAGTGAATGCAGCAAAGACCATGAGAGAAGATATCGACTGGTTCCCTCTCCAGGTCGAGTACCGGGAACGGCACTACGCTGCCGGGAAAATCCCCGGAGGCTTTTTTAAACGTGAAGCACGCCCCTCAGAACATGAAGTACTCACCAGCCGGTTAACAGACCGTCCTATCCGGCCTTTGTTCCCAAAATCATTTAGATATGAAACCCAGGTGATGATTACAACCCTGTCAAGTGATGGAGAGAATATGGCAGACACCCTGGCAGGGGTGGGCGCTTCATGCGCTTTAATGATCTCTGATATTCCATGGAACGGCCCCATCGCTTCGGTGAGAGTCGGCAGGTGCAGCGGGGAATTTGTTGTGAATCCAACCCGAAGCGATATTGCAGAGTCCGATATGGATATCATTGTTTCCGGAAACGAACAGACGGTAGTCATGGTGGAAGGGGGAGCAAAAATGGTTTCGGAGGAGGATTTTCTCCTTGCACTTGAATTTGCCCATGGCTTTATAAAGCAGATTATAGATCTTCAGAAGAAGGTTGTGGCTGATTTTGACGTGGTAAAAAGAGAGATACCGGCAGCTGATGAAAACCAAGAGTTGGAAAAAGCTGTGGAATCTGCAGTAAAAGCAGATATTAGCAAAGCCATCCGGATCTCCGATAAACTGGAAAGAGAAAAAGCCATCGAAGATATTCACGAAAACGCCCTTAATGATCTGGAAGAAACATATCCTGAATCAGAACAGATGATTGATGCCTATGTGAGCGATCAGTTAAAGGAAGCCTTTCGGGAGCAAATCCTGGCACAGGGTGTCCGGAGCGATGGCAGAAAGAGCACTGATATTCGTCCCATCACCATTGAAACAGATTTTCTGCCAAGGACGCATGGATCTGCCCTGTTCACACGGGGAGAGACCCAGGCACTGGTCGTCCTGACACTGGGGAGCCCCAGGGACGAGCAGATTATTGACACCATGGACCTGGATGCGAAGAAAAACTTTATGCTTCATTACAACTTCCCTCCCTATTGCGTAGGTGAAACTGGCCGGATAGGATTTACCAGCAGGCGGGAAATCGGACATGGCCACCTTGCAGAACGGTCTTTGAAGCATGCTCTTCCTGATTATGATGATTTTCCCTATACAATACGCCTGGTCTCTGAGATTATGGAATCCAACGGTTCCTCCTCCATGGCCAGCATTTGCGGAGGGTCCCTGGCTCTTATAAGCGGAGGCGCACCAATCAAGGGGCATGTAGCCGGCATTGCCATGGGCCTCGTTACAGACGGAAAACGTCATGCAGTCTTGAGCGATATCCTGGGTGCTGAAGATCACCTGGGCGACATGGACTTTAAAGTTGCAGGAACACGGGAAGGGATCACAGCAATCCAGCTTGATCTGAAAATTGAAGGAATTTCATTTTCACTGCTGAAGGAGGCGCTGGCCCAGGCCAAGGCAGGGCGCGAACATATCCTGGACTTGATGTACGACGCAGTGTCTGAGCCCCAAACCATGTCTCAGTATGCGCCAAAGATACTGTCGATCAAGATCAATCCTGAAAAGATCGGCGGCCTCATCGGGCCGGGAGGCAAGAACATCAAGAAGATCATTGCGGATACAGAATGTGACGTGAATGTGGATGATGACGGGGTGGTCACTGTGGCCGGGTTAGACAGTGACAAATGCAATGATGCAATTGAATTGGTCAAAGCCATTACCATGGAACCTGAAGTGGGGATGGAATTTGATGGAAAGGTGACCCGGTTAATGACCTTCGGCGCCTTTGTTGAAATTGCCCCCGGGAAGGAGGGACTTGTTCACATCTCCGAGCTGAATTGGGAGAGGACAGAGAAAGTGGAGGACGTCTGTAAGCCCGGTGACGCGATGAAAGTAAAACTTATCAAGGTTGATGACACAGGACGCCTGGATTTCAGCAGGAAAGCCCTAATGGAAAAACCTGAAGGGTATAAGCCTCCGCCGCCAAGGGACAGTAATTGGAAAAGAAATAAAGGCGGCCGTGACGGGAAACCATTCAGGAAGAAACGTTTCTAGTATATTTTCATTACTTCCATCGTTTCTATTGTTGCAGTATTTTCACTCCAATAAAAAAATAACCTAAAACACAAAACGGTTATGCCAGCAGATTTTCTCCTGAACCAAAATGTCATAAACATGGAATATGCAGTTCGGGGGCCTTTATACCACAAGGCATCAGAGCTGCGGAAGCAGGGGAGAACAATCATTCCATGCAACATTGGCAACCCCCATGCACTTGGACAAACACCAGTGAGCTTTTACCGGCAGGTTTTAAGCTTACTTGAATATCCTCCTCACATTAACCGGGAACGAACGCTGAAAGGGAAAATACGGCCTGATATGGATAGCCAGGAATGGATCCCGGACTATATTCTTGACTTCAGCGCAGATTTTCTTGAAAAAATTGAAACAGGCATGGGCGCCTATACGGACAGCAAGGGGCCCCCGTTCATCCGGGAAGCAGTGTCCAGGTTTATCGATAAGAGAGACGGTGTCACCCCTGGAAACGGCGTCCCGTCCATTCCTGACCATATTTTTCTCACCAACGGAGCGAGTGAAGGTATAAAATGCATTATAGAACTGCTTATTTCTGATGAGAATGACGGGGTAATGATTCCCATCCCGACCTACCCGCTGTACTCAGCAACGATCGCAAGACTTGGAGGCAGACAGGTTAATTACTACCCGGACGAAGAAAGCGGGTGGACGCTCAATAGGGACATTCTGGAGGAATCACTTGCAAAGGCACACAGGGAGAATGTGAATGTGAAAGCCATCGTTGTGATCAATCCAGCCAACCCCACCGGGGCAATCCTTGACAAAAAAAGCATTATTGACATCATCGAATTTTCCGGGGAAAACGGGTTGGCCATATTTGCAGATGAAGTGTACCAGGATAATCTGTATGGTTCTGAATTTTTGTCTTTTTCAAAGGCCCTTGGGGATGATAAAAATATTCCGCTTTTCAGCTTCCACAGTGCGTCGAAAGGGTTTTATGGAGAATGCGGGCACCGGGGTGGATATTTTGAAGTGAGGAACCCGCCGGGGTCACAGGGGAGCAACACAGGCTTCATCGATATTTTATTTAAACAGGCTTCAGTGAACCTGTGTTCCAATACTACAGGACAGGCCTTAATCTACCTTCTGTCCTCACCGCCGCCTGAAGGAAGTGAACCCTACGATCAATTCAACAGGGAAAAACAGGGCATCCTGTCTGACCTGTATGAAAAAGCAGGCATGATAAAGAACTCCTTTAAGGAAATGGACGATGTAGAATGCTTTGGAAAGGTTGGGGCAATGTATCTTTTTCCACGATTCAATACCCTGCCAGCAGGGAAAACAGATTTTGATTACTGCGTGAGCCTTCTTGAAGAGACGGGCTTAACCACAGTGAACGGCTCAGGCTTTGGGCAGAAGGAGGGGACCCATCATTTGCGGATTGCCTTTTTGCCTCCTAAAAATACACTTGAAGATGTTTTACCGAGATGGATTGAATTCCACAACAACTACGTCCGGAGCTAGCATATAAAGAATCACTTTGACTATGAGCAGTTCAATCATTAAGTTAAAGTGTTTGTTTAGATAGATTATATTTACGAATCCTCAAAAGATGGACATTAAAAAACTATATTATTCAATAGGGGAGGTCAGCAAACTGACCAGATTGAAGCAGTATGTCCTTCGCTACTGGGAAACAGAGTTCAAACAGTTAAAGCCCCAAAAAAACAGGTCAGGGAACCGCACTTACAGGCAGTCAGACATTGACACCATTTTAACGATCAAGTCTTTATTATATGATAAAAAGTTCACTATTGTGGGTGCCCGGAAGCAATTAAACAGTGTAGTTGAGGACATGGGGAATGGTGAGGAAGGTTCTGCGTCTTCCGGCATAAGCGAAAAACAGAAAACTGTACTGGGTGAGATCAAGGAGGAACTGCAGAAAATTCTTGATATTATTGCTGAGTGATATAGTGTAATTGAATTCGGAGCGTGGCGCAGTCCGGCAGCGCACTGCAATGGGGTTGCAGGGGTCGCGAGTTCAAATCTCGCCGCTCCGACACTTTTATCGAAGGGGGTAACCAATACTAGGCTTTAGCAACTCATGCCCGTTAATCGTTAATTACGGGCCAAATTTAGGCCTTTCTGCTACCATATTGCTACCCTAAAAAGTGTTGTCATTCTTTAGCTTTGTTTGTTTTGCTTTTCCAATTGCTTACCTCTGATATGCCTCATTTCATTCTCACTTACCATTTGTTTTTCGCATTCATCACAGAAGGAATTCCATGTTTTATTTTCATCTACCTTCTTTGTACCATGACCATCAACGCAATACATAGTAACAAACTCATTAGTTTTGTCCACATCTGATACTGCTTTTTGATTCCATCCACTGTTCATGTCGCTTCTTACCCAGAGACTAAAATCAGTGTCACTAATAAACTGGCTTTTTTTCTCACAATGTGATTTGTACTTCCCAAAAGATAGTTCTACATCCAAAGCAGGATATTGTTCAGAGTATTTATCCAAATCTAATTGTTGGGTGTGAGTGATGTCGTTTGCTACACTCTCCTCTCCTTTACTCTCCTCTACTCTACTATACTGTGTGTTTCTGGTATCAGAAACACAATTACTGGTATCAGAAACACAATTACTGGTAACAGAAATAGAGTTACTGGTAACAGAAACTATTCCATTCTTTGTTGGCAAAGGTCTTCCACGCTTGTAATAAACTGCACTTAGCGAACTAACAAAATCATCTATCCAAATAACCTTCTCATTCTCCCACAGTTCACGATCAACTTTATCCATAGCTACTAATAATTCAATCATTTCGATAAACTCACCTTCTTCCAAACCTACACGATGTAAAGCATAATATTTGTCTTGAGGTTTATTGAATTCCACTCTATGGTGTTTAGTGTCGCCAATTAATTCTAATAGTTTATAATAACCAGCGTA
>JYMV01012261.1_pt1 | contig 11866 bp, 8 predicted proteins | sample 338911 | NCBI WGS metagenome assembly JYMV01 (sample SAMN03354496, study PRJNA234377) | hydrothermal vent metagenome | biome: Deep sea; feature: Hydrothermal plumes at the Eastern Lau Spreading Center, Western Pacific Ocean; material: Seawater | place: Tonga | collected 2009 | depth 2000 m m
ATCAGCAGTTAAGCACAATAATATTGATAGATAAAGAACCCTTAGTATTCCCTTTTTTGACAGAAATTTAAAACAGATAATGTTTTTTTTCATAGAACAAATCTACACGAACATATCATTATTAGAGCATTACAAAGAATATTATTGTTTGGAAAGAGTCTAAATAAGCAAACCTTGTGACATTGTTGTGACAAGTTGTATGTTTAGCAGAACTTTCAACGTAATTTCGCGCGTGAATTGAGTCTACTCGATTGATATGCAAAAACCGATGAATAATCGTCTGAAACGACTTAAACATATAGCACAATCCATTTGTGTTATCCTAGTTTTCCAGGTATCTGGACTAGCGGCCCAAGGTATTTGGGAGGGTGGAGACCCGACGAATGGTCAATCACTCTTTAATGTTAACTGTGCGTCTTGTCACAAAACCACCGATGAAACTCTCGTAGGACCAGGTCTTTCGGGCATTCAAGATCGCTGGAAAACAACCGACGACATGCTCGTTGCGTGGGTACAAAACCCACAAGAAGCAGCTGAGTCAGGTGACAAGTACATTAAGGGTATGGTTGCCCGATACGTAGGCACTTACGGATGGATGACAGGACAAGCGGTATCTAAGGATGATATTCGTGACATTTTTGCTTACGTAAGTTCTGCTCCAGCTGATGGCGGAGGGTCAGTAGCTGATGCAAGTGCAGATTGTCCAACTATTGATTACACGGTTGTTGATGAATCTGATTCTGGGGATGCTATGTGGTTCCTAATATTACTTATACTATTCTTAGTTGTAGCTCTCAGTGCTTCTGGAGTTAAACGCTCATTAACAGACTTACTTGCTGAGAGAGATGGTAAGGACTTACTTCCAGATATTGGATACCTTCAAAGATTCCGTGGATGGGCTTGGAATAATTTAGTGTTCGTTTCATTGATAGGGGCTTTCTTCCTCTTATATGGAATAGTAGTTGGATATTCTTCTTTGATGGACATTGCAACGTATCAAAACTATAGTCCCGAACAGCCGATTCAATTCATCCACAGCGTCCACGTTTGTGAAAATGAAATCGACTGTAAATATTGTCACAGCAGTGCGTACGATTCAAAGCACGCGGGAATTCCAAGTGCAAACGTTTGTATGAACTGCCACAAAGCAGTTAAGAAGGGTAAGCGCACAGGTACTGAGGAGATAGAAAAGATTTATGCTGCTATCGGTTTTGACTCTAAAACGGGTACTTACCTTGATGGCGACGGAAACAATGGAAATGCTCTTCCTCAAGATAGCTACGATGGTGAGCCGATTAAGTGGAATAAAGTGCATAATCTTCCTGACCACGTTTTCTTTAGCCACCAGCAGCACGTTAATGTAGGTGGTCTTCAATGCCAAAACTGTCACGGTGACGTTAGTACCTATAGTGTAGGACGTATCGCACCAGTTGAAGAGATTAATTCTTTAGTAGATGTCTTCCCTGGACTCATCCAGTTATCTAAGCCAACTCTAACTATGGGTTGGTGTATCGAATGCCATAACAAGGCTGAGATTGATTTGGCAAGTAATGGATATTATGAAGAGATTCACGAAAGACTCATGAACTCTGAAAGAGGAAATGAAGAACTTCGTAAGTATCTCGAAGACGATAAAATAACAGTTAGAGAGCTTGGAGGCTGGGAATGCTCCAAGTGTCACTATTGAACCCCTGATTCTGACGCCACATGGCTAATACGAAACAATACTGGTCCGGATTGGACGAATTAGAAGGAACTAAAGCGTTTAAGGAGCTTCAAGGAAAGGAATTTCCGGAGCCTCAATCCGTTGATGAATTTCTATCTGATGAACGTCACGACGCCACTACCTCAGGCCGCCGAGACTTCCTAAAATTTATGGGCTTTTCACTCACCGCTGCTACTTTAGCCGCATGTGAAACTCCTGTAATAAAGTCGATTCCTTACACAAATAAACCAGCGGAGATTACGCCGGGTGTAGCTAACTACTACGCTTCTACGTACTACGATGGAATGGATTACGCTAACGTTCTAGTGAAGACTAGAGAAGGCCGACCAATTTTCGTAAAAGGAAATACAGCTACTGGAATAGGAGCTGGTAAGGCTAACGCTCGTGTTATCGGATCTGTTATGAGCCTCTACGACAAGGCGCGTTTAGAAGGTCCTACGAAAAATGGAGAAGCAATTTCATGGGCAGACCTCGATGCTGCTATGTCATCTGCTATTTCAGGAACAGGAAGAACGGTAATTCTTTCGAACACTATAGTGAGTCCTTCGACATTAAAAACGATTTCAGCTTTAGGAGCGGAGCACATTCAATATGACGCTATTTCTTACGGTGCACTTCGCGCAGCCCAAGCAAATTCGTTTGGTGTTAATGCCGTTCCTTCATACGACTTTAGTAAAGCCGTTGTTGTAGTAAGTATCGCGGCTGATTTCTTGAGTTCTTGGCTCACATCTACTCAGTACGCTCCAGATTACGCCTCACTTAGAGGTCCAGAGGGTGGAGCTCAATCGAAGCACTATCAGTTCGAGTCAGCAATGACTATGACAGGTACAAATGCTGACACACGTACAATGATTAAGCCTTCTGAGGAAGGTAAGGTTGCTGCCGGATTGCTTTCAGCTCTTCAGGGCGGAAACATTTCTAATTTAGATTCAGGTGTTGCATCTAGAATTTCAGCAGCAGCTAAATCTCTATCTAAGGCTAAAGGCAAATCATTAGTTGTTGCAGGGTCTAACGATCTTTCAACTCAAACTCTTGTAGCTGCGATTAATCAGCTTCTTGGAAACTACGGTACTACAATTGACCTTGAGCGTCCATCTCTTGCATACCACGGAGACGAGGCGGCTTCAGCTCAACTAGTTGCTGATATGAATGCAGGTAAGATTTCAACTCTTATCACTTTCGGTTGTAACCCATCTTACGATATGCCTAACGCAGCAGCGTTTAATGCTGGTTTGGCACAAGTTGCTACCACTGTTTGTATGAATGGTGTTGCTGATGAAACAGCAAGTCGTTCGACATTCGTTGCGCCGGATAATCACTACCTAGAAAGCTGGAACGATCTTAGTTTACGCTCAGGTAGAATCGATTTAGTTCAGCCTACTATCGAGCCTCTATTTAACACTCGATCTGCTCAAGAGTCATTCCTAACTTGGTCTGGTGCTGAAAATGCTGATTGGTACACTTTCCTTCGTAGTCAATACAACGACGCTTACACATCAGAATCTTTGTATTCTGATGCTGATTGGAACAGTGCGATTCACGATGGTAACTTATCAGGAAACGTTTCAGTAGAAACTCCTAATTACTCATCTGTGATTAATACGGCTACTGCATCTAGAAAAGTAGCAGAAGTTAAAGGTGGCGCTGTAGAGCTTGTTACTTATGTAAAAGCTACAGTGGGAGCGGGTCAGCATGCTGCTAACCCTATGCTTCAGGAGACACCGGATCCTGTTTCTAAAGTTACATGGGACAACTATGTAACTATGGCGAAAGTTGATATGGAAGCTATGGGTCTTAATACCTATATCGCTCAAGAAAACTTTGCTTCAGTTGTAAAGGTTACAGTTGACGGAAAATCAGTTGAACTTCCTGCATACCTACAGCCTGGCCAAAAGCCTGGTACTATCGGTATCGCATTAGGATATGGACGTGGTGCTAACGGTGAGAACATCGGTCAAGCGGCTTTCCAAACCGGTGAAAAGGGAGAGCACTTAATGCTCGACTCGGGTCTTCCAATGCCTATCGGCGCAAACGTATTCCCACTAACTACTAATATTGACGGGAACACGATTTATGCTAATTACGACGTGAGTATTGAGCCTATGGGCACTGAATACCCACTTGCGTGTACACAGATTCACCATACCTATATGGGACGTGACTCTGTTGTAAGAGAAACAACTTTCGATTCATATTTAGCAGAAGCTAGTAAGCCTAAAGGTGCTGCATCTTGGAACATGGCTCACGCTTTAAATGTGCACGAGGACACAAACCATGATGGTGTCATTGACGCTCGAGACAAAAAGAGTACGAATGCGTTCGATTTATGGCACAGCCATCCTGTAGAGGAGGTGGGGCATAGATGGGGAATGACTATTGACCTTACTACCTGTACGGGTTGTAGTTCATGTGTTACAGCATGTAACATTGAGAATAACGTTAGTGTTGTAGGTAAAGATGAGGTTCTTCGTCACCGTGATATGCACTGGATTAGAATCGACCGCTATTATGCTTCTGACTATTCTCTTGAGAAAGGTGAAGAAGAAGGAGTAGGTGTGATTGATAGCTACGGTCGCATGGAGGATCCTTCGGAGAATCCTCAGACCGTTCACATGCCTATGATGTGTCAGCACTGTAACCACGCTCCTTGTGAGACGGTTTGTCCAGTTGCTGCTACCACCCACAGTAATGAGGGTTTAAACCAAATGACTTATAACCGTTGTATCGGAACACGTTACTGTGCTAACAACTGTCCTTACAAGGTTCGTCGTTTTAACTGGTTTAACTACAAAGGGTACATGAAGTTTGCGAACGTGAACCCTGCTCACGACTCTTTAGCTCGTCTAGTCCTTAACCCTGACGTTACGGTTAGAGCTCGTGGTGTAATGGAGAAGTGCTCTATGTGTATCCAACGTATACAGTCGGGTAAACTCGAAGCGAAGAAAGCAGATACAGCTGTACTTGATGGAGCAATTGTTACTGCTTGTGCGGAATCTTGCCCGTCTAACGCAATTGCATTCGGAGACTTAAATGACAATGGTTCGCAGGTGAGTTCCATTTCTGAAAATAATCGTTCTTACCACGCATTGGAAGAAATTGGCGTTAAGCCAAACATCTTCTACATGACGAAGGTTAGAAACGTTGATAGCAACAAAGCTTGATTTAACTACTATGCAGAGAGAATCAGCAATACGCGAACCACTCATCCTAGGTCACAAGACCTATAAGGATATTACCGACGATGTTGTAGGACCGATTATGGGCCCTGCACCACTTGGTTGGAAAATCATGATTACAATATCGAGCATCATTGCCATTTACGGTATTGGCTCGATTTTATATCTCATAGGTACCGGTGTCGGTGTTTGGGGGCTTAACAAGACCGTTGGTTGGGCTTGGGACATTACGAACTTCGTTTGGTGGGTAGGTATCGGTCACGCCGGGACTCTTATTTCTGCGGTACTTCTGCTGTTCCGTCAAAAATGGCGTATGGCCATCAACCGTTCTGCTGAAGCCATGACCATCTTCGCTGTAATTATGGCTGCCATTTTCCCGGGAATTCATATGGGAAGAATTTGGCTTGCTTACTATGTTTTCCCTCTCCCAAACCAATTCGGTTCTATCTGGGTGAACTTCAATAGCCCTCTACTTTGGGATGTATTCGCGATCTCTACTTACTTCTCAGTATCGCTAGTTTTTTGGTATGTAGGACTTATTCCAGATTTCGCTACTATTCGCGATAGAGTGACTAAGCCTTTCGCTAAGAAGATGTACGGCATTTTGAGTTTTGGGTGGAGTGGTAGAGCAAAGCACTGGAATCGTTTTGAGGAGCTAAGCCTTGTTCTCGCGGGTATTGCTACACCACTTGTGTTCTCGGTTCACTCAATTGTATCTATGGACTTTGCTACTTCGATAGTTCCGGGATGGCATACAACGATTTTCCCTCCATATTTCGTGTCTGGAGCTGTATTCTCTGGTTTTGCGATGGTACAAACGCTTCTACTTGTTATGCGTAAAGCATACAAACTTGAAGATTACATCCATATCAAGCACGTTGAGTACATGAACATCGTAATTATCGTTACGGGTTCTATTGTAGGAGTTGCTTATTTAACAGAGCTCTTCATTTCATGGTACTCAGGTGTAGAATACGAAAGCTATGCGTTTATCAACCGTTTCTCTGGTCCATATAGCGCTGCTTACTGGACTATGATGACTTGTAACGTTATTAGCCCTCAGCTATTCTGGTTTAAGAAGATTCGCCGATCTTTCGTTGCAACGTTCATTCTTTCGATTGTTGTGAATATCGGTATGTGGTTCGAGCGTTACGTTATTATCGTAACATCTCTACACAGAGATTACCTACCATCAAGCTGGGGAGAGTTTATTCCTACAGCAACAGATATAGGAATCTTTATTGGAACACTAGGTATTTTCCTAACTCTCTTCCTCGCCTTTACAAGGTTCTTCCCTGTATTGGCTTTGAACGAGCTTAAGACTATTCTAAAGTCTAGTGGTGAGTCTTATAAAAATGAACAAGTTAAATAATACCATCATGAAAAAGGTATTCCACGTCATGTACGACGACGACGAGAAGCTATTAGTAGCGGCTCGTGAACTTGTAGGAAAAGGCATTCATGTAAATGAAGTGTATTCTCCTTTTCCTATTCACGGAATTGATCCAGTTATTGGAATTAAACGTACTCGATTAGCTATTACATCTTTCATGTATGCTATGACGGGTCTTTCATTAGCGGTGTTCTTTATGTGGTACACAATGATTTCAGATTGGCCGATGAATATTGGAGGTAAGCCAAGTTTCTCATTACTCGAGAACCTTCCCGCTTTTATACCTGTTTCATTTGAGTTTTCAGTTTTTTGTGCCGCACACGGAATGGTAATTACATACTTGCTACGTAATGGAACGCTTCCAGGAATGCCTGCTACGAATCCAGATCCTAGAACTACAGACGATAAATTTGTTATGGAAATCACAACCGACACAAACAGCATGAGTGCTGATGACCTAGAGTCGGCGATTAAGAATACAGGGCTACTCGAGCTCAGCATCAAAGACTTGAAGTAATAGAGATGCAGAATATTTCATTATACCCCTCGCTAGTTGTCGCACTTATAGTGACGGTAACTTCATGCACGACTGATCCTAACAGTCCTGGAATAGAGTACATGCCTGACATGTATCGCTCACCCGCTATAGAGGCTTACGTTGATTACGGAGAAGATCCATATTACGTAACCGAGGAAGTAGCTGCACAGCAGCGAATGACTCAAAGCGCTCGTAAGCCGGTAGCAGGAACCATCGCTTTTAAAGGTGATGATAAGGCATTTGGTCTTCCTTACCCATATGCAAATACTCCTGAAGGATATGAAATGGCAGGAGCAGAGCTTCATTCTCCCCTACCTACTACAGCTAAGAATATTGAGGCTGGAGCATTGAACTTTGGTCTAATGTGTACGCATTGTCATGGAGAGCAAGGAAAAGGTGATGGAGCTATTTCCAGAAATGGTCATATTATGGGGATTCCAGATTTCTCTGTGAAACTGAAAAATCTACCAGAAGGCAAGATGTATCACACGCTTACTTATGGTAAGGGACTTATGGGTTCTCATACTTCTCAGATTTCTCAAAAGGGTCTATGGCAGCTTATTCAATATGTTCAAGTTCTCCAAAATGGTGGTGATATGCCCGTGTTCGATGAGAATGGTGTAGCTATTTTATCTGAAACTGAAAATAACAACTGATCATGGAATTCAAATTTGAAGGACGTGCAAAGCTGGTAACTCAAGTCTTAATGGCTGTGGGAATTATCGCTCTTGTAGGTGGATACCTAACAGACCATTCAGATCATCACCAGAGATGGTGGGCGAATTTATTAGTAAATGGATTTTTCTATTTTTCTATTTCATTAGCGGCCCTGTTTTTCTACGCTCTGCAATACGCAACTGAAAGTGCTTGGTCTGTAGTAATTAAACGATTTTTAGAAGCTGTTTTCGGCTACCTGCCGTACGGTGCTGCTGTAATAGTTATAGTTTTATTAGCGGGTCAGTTTAATCTACATCACCTATACCATTGGATGGATCAGACTCTTTATCATGAGTTCATGACCGTTGAAGGTAATGTTACTACCTACATGGATACGGAGATTGCAGGTTCTGTAGTAAATCCGAATTACGATCATATTATTGCTGGCAAATCAGGATATTTTACGGCGTGGTTCTTCTGGTTAAGAACTGTAATCTACTTAGCGACATTCCTCGGATTTGCTATGTTATTCCGTAAATGGTCATTACAGGAAGATGCTGAAGCGAGTCTTGACCTACACTACAAGGTGTTTCGTCGTAGTGCACTCTTCTTAGTCTTCTTCGCTGTATTTTCTTCTACTCTTTCTTGGGATTGGTTAATGTCAATCGACCCCCACTGGTTTAGTACTCTATACGGTTGGTACTTATTCTCAGGAATGTGGGTGGGGATGATCATCTTCACACATGTCAGTTTATTATGGCTCAGAACTCAAGGTTACTTTGCTGAGATTAATGATAGTCATATGCATGATTTAGGAAAGTGGATGTTTGCAATCTCAATGTTATGGAGCTACTTATTCTTTAGCCAGTTCATGTTGATTTGGTACTCAAACATTCCGGAGGAGGTAACTTACTACGTAAGCAGAATCTTTACGGATTATAAGGTGCCATTTGTCACTATGTTTGCTATCAACTTCATAGTGCCTTTCTTAGTCTTAATTTCTAGAGACACTAAACGTAATCCGAACTTCCTTATACCAGTTGCCTTTTTAATATTTGCGGGTCACTTCGCAGATGTTTATTTACTGGTTATTCCAGGAACGATGTTTAATCACAATGTCTTCGGTCTTTTCGAAGTGGGGCTTTTCCTTGGATTCCTTGGATTGTTCATTAACAGAACACTAGCCACCCTCGCAAAAGCGCCATTGATAGCTAGGAATCATCCTATGCTACAAGAATCAAAGGACTTGCATTACTGACCCAGAAAAGTAAGCTAACTAATGAAACTTTTAATACTTTTAGTCATAGTTGTAGGCGTAATAGCTGTAGCTCAATTGGCTAAAATCTATCAACTCTCTGCACGCCTCCGTGGACATCGTGAAGAGGAAATTTCGGAAGCTGACACCCGTCTTCAAGGTGCACTTTTGATTGTGTTTATGCTTGTGTTTTTTGGCACGACAATTTGGCAATTCGTACGTTACGGAGACTATTTACCTCCTTCTGCATCATTGCATGGAGAGTCTGTAGATATGTTGATGGACTACAATATGGCATTAATAATTATTGTCTTCTTTATAGTTAACGCAGCTCTATTTGGCTTCGCGTATAAGTATCGTTACAATAAGAACAGAACCGCAAAGTTCTTTCCACATGATAACAGACTAGAGTTAATCTGGACTGTAATTCCATCGATTGTACTCGCTATAATCATTATTTACGGACTTCAAACTTGGACAGAAATGACTGGTCCGGCATCAGATGACGCGATAAGGATCGAGTTATACTCGAAACAATTTGATTGGACAGCTCGTTACTCTGGAGACAATGAAGAATTTGGTGCAACTGATTATAATTTGATTACACCTTCAAATCCACTTGGAATAATTACGCAAGAAGGTATTGATGCGGCACTACTTAAGCTTAACGGTAAAATCTCAAAATTAGAAAACGAGATTAATTCGGAAAAAAGTCATTTGTTGTCTGAAAAGAATGAAATTGAATCTTCTCTACATCCTGAAGAAAATCATGGGCATGGACACTCTGATGATCATGAAATTTCAGCCGATCACAAAAAGCATTTAGAGCATAGACTTCAAATAATAGATGGTATTCTTGATTCTGGCTCTGCAACGATTCTTTCGGAAGCAGCTTATGAAGCAAAGACGGATAAGATTTATCGTTTAGAACGTCATATACAACGAATACTTGAGTTAAACTCATACGAATTAGGCCAAGGTATAGACGCTTGGACAGTGGGTAAGGACGATAGGATTGTAAAGGGAGAGTTTCATCTACCTCTAGGAAGAGAAATTGAATTTATTTTCCGTTCTCGCGATGTACTCCACTCAGCTTTAATGCCTCATTTCCGTGCACAAATGAATACGGTTCCTGGTTTACCTACTCGTTTCAAGATGACTCCTACTATTACTACAGATAGCATGAGAACAATTCTCGATAACCCGGACTTTGATTACATCCTTCTCTGCAACAAAATTTGTGGTTCAGCTCACTTTAATATGAGTATGAACATCGTCGTTGAGACTCAGGAAGAATACGATGCATGGCTTACCAAGCAGAAGGTTTATATCTCAGAAAATAACTGATTATGGAAGGACACTCTCATCACAAAGAAAGCTTCATTACGAAGTATGTTTTCACTCACGATCATAAGATGATCTCTAAGCAGTTTTTAATTACTGCTATAGTTATGGGTGTTACCGGGGTTACAATGTCAGTTCTTTTCCGTCTTCAATTAGGATGGCCAGGAGAAAGCTTTGCAGTACTCGAAGCATTTTTAGGTAAGTGGGCTCCGGGTGGAGTTCTAGATAGAAATGCTTATTTAGCTTTAGTTACAATTCACGGAACCATTATGGTTTTCTTTGTTTTAACGGCTGGTCTTTCGGGAACGTTCTCGAATCTTCTAATTCCACTTCAAATTGGAGCTAGAGATATGGCATCAGGATTCCTGAATATGCTCAGCTACTGGTTTTTTGCTGCGTCATGTGTGATAATGTTATTCTCATTATTCGTTGAAGGTGGAGCGGCTTCTGCAGGGTGGACGATTTATCCACCACTTAGTGCTTTGCCTCAAGCTATTCCAGGGTCTGGTATGGGTATGACCCTTTGGTTAATATCGATGACCTTATTCATTGTGTCGTCTCTTTTGGGATCTCTGAATTATATCGTAACGATAATTAACTTGAGAACAAAGGGTTTGAGTATGACGAAACTCCCATTAACAATTTGGGCATTCTTAATTACTGCGATTCTTGGAGTTCTTTCTTTTCCAGTATTAGTTTCTGCTGTCGTTCTTCTTATGATGGATAGAATGATGGGTACGGCATTCTTTTTGAGCGACATCTTTATCGGTGGAGAAGCTCTAGATGCTACGGGTGGTTCACCTATTCTATACCAACACCTTTTTTGGTTCCTGGGTCACCCAGAGGTATATATAGTATTACTACCTGCTCTTGGGATTAGTTCAGAGGTAATCGCCACAAACTCACGTAAGCCGATCTTCGGATACAAGGCTATGGTTGGTTCATTGTTGGCTATTGGATTCCTATCATTCATAGTTTGGGCTCACCACATGTTCGTTACGGGCATGAATCCATTCCTAGGATCTGTATTTGTATTCACAACTCTATTGATAGCGATTCCTTCTGCGGTTAAAGCGTTTAACTATATCACTACTCTTTGGAAGGGTAACATTCGTTTCACACCTGCAATGCTATTCAGTATAGGTCTTGTAAGTACTTTCCTTACAGGAGGTCTAACAGGAATCATATTAGCTGATTCAGCTCTAGATGTTACGGTACACGATACGTACTTTGTAATCGGTCACTTCCATATTGTTATGGGACTATCAGCAATTTTCGGAATGTTTGCCGGTGTTTATCATTGGTTCTCGAAAATGTTTGGAAAAATGATGAATACTAAGTTGGGTTTCGCTCATTTTTGGCTCACAATCGTTTGCGGATACGGCGTCTTCTTCCCTATGCATTTCGTAGGTCTTGCGGGAGCACCTCGTCGATACTATGATTCTTCGCACTTCGCTTTCCAAGGATTTTGAACGGCTTTTTGGCCTCTAAATATGCTGTAGAAGAAATTAAATAAGAAAATCAACTGTGCCAATGAACCTACTATAGCAAATGTTGAAATAATAGGTTGAAGATCCATTACACTATCGAGGAAATCAAAATGAGATAAGTCGTAATAGCGACGTGGGGCACCAGCTAGTCCTACAAAATGCATAGGGAAGAAGACACCGTATCCGCAAACGATTGTAAGCCAAAAATGAGCGAAACCCATCTTAGTATTCATCATTTTTCCAAACATTTTCGAGAACCAATGATAAACACCGGCAAACATTCCGAA
>JYMV01019305.1_pt1 | contig 11866 bp, 10 predicted proteins | sample 338911 | NCBI WGS metagenome assembly JYMV01 (sample SAMN03354496, study PRJNA234377) | hydrothermal vent metagenome | biome: Deep sea; feature: Hydrothermal plumes at the Eastern Lau Spreading Center, Western Pacific Ocean; material: Seawater | place: Tonga | collected 2009 | depth 2000 m m
CCAACTCGCATTACACAAATGCTCTTTCTTATTGGAAAAGGTCAGGCTGTCTTGGTTTATTTTCAGGAAAAAGAATTATTTAAGCTTGGAAAACTGATTTCGCATCAAATGGTCGACCAAAGTCAATGCTACCATAGCTTCAGCGATGGGGACAGCACGTGGCGAAACACATGGATCGTGGCGTCCCTCGACTCGGATCTTAGTTTTTTCTCCATCGGTTGTTACAGTATTTTGTGTTTTATTAATAGAAGAGGTTGGTTTTACGACCAATCGAAGAATAATGTCTGATCCGTTAGAAATTCCGCCATGAATTCCACCTGCGTGGTTCGTTTTGGTAGTTATTCTTTTTCTTTTAGCTGTATAGCGGTCGTTACATTCCGAACCGTACATTGTTGCAGCGTCGAAACCAACGCCAACTTCAATTCCTTTGACTGCGGGAATACTCATCATGGCTTTAGCGAGGTCGGCATCCAACCTGTCAAATACTGGTTCCCCTAATCCTGCTGGTACACCCTTTACTATAAGTTCCACCACCCCTCCAACAGAATCGCCTTTTTTTCGGGCACCGAGTACGTGATCAACCATCTTTTGGGCCATTTTTTTGTCCGGACACCGCACGATATTTTTTTCTATTTGCTTAAAATCTATCTTCTGAGCAATGTAGGGGCCAATTTGTTTGGTGTAGCCAATTATTTTTATTCGTTTGCGGGCAAGGAGCTTTTTTGCAATTGCCCCAGCGGCAACCCGACCTACGGTTTCACGTGCACTGGAGCGCCCGCCACCACGATAATCACGAAACCCATATTTCATCAAATAAGTAAAGTCCGCGTGGCCAGGTCGAAACATATTCTTAATTTCTTCATATTTCGAAGAATCAGCATCCTGATTTTTAACCCACAACGCGATGGGAGTTCCTGTTGTTTTACCCTTGAAGATACCGGAAAGAATATGTATGAGGTCAGTTTCTTTTCGTGTTGTGGTTACTTTACTTTGACCTGTCTTTCTGCGGTCAAGTTCCTTTTGGATGTCGGCTTCTTTTAGAGAAAGTCCCGCAGGACAGCCATCAACTACGACACCAACACCCTCGCCGTGCGATTCGCCCCATGTGGAAATTTTAAAAAGAGTTCCGTATGAATTTCCTGACATGCTAATTTACTTTCTTTAAATTAGGGGGAATTATATTTTTTACAATGTTACAAACAAAAACGAAAAGAACTTTTAGGTATAATAACGAGTTAAAAATAAAATAAAACAGGAGTAGTCTGACCGAAGTCGATGACAATTTTTTAAAGTTGTCGATGAACCACTCTAAAACTTTGGGTGATATAGAAAAAATAATTCAACTAATGACACATAATCGATCCACGTTCTCCCTTAACATTGAATAATGATCCAAGGGGGGATATGTGAGGATTTTTTGAGAGGGGGGCTAGCCTTTATTGACACTTACATTATGGGGGAGTCAAGTGTTTTTATCTACCAATTCTCGCAACTCTTTCCCAGCCTTGAAAAATGGGACTCTTTTGGCCGGCACATCCACCTGAGCACCAGATTTTGGGTTTCTTCCAACACGTGCATTTCTCTCACGAATTCTAAAACTACCAAAACCGCGGAGTTCCACCTTCTTCCCTTCACTAAGGGAATCCGTGATGCTTTGAAAGACAGTATTTACAACAACTTCAGTTTGTTTCTTAGTCAAATTAATCCGACCGGAAACCTTTTCGACCAATTCTGCCTTTGTCATTCTCAAGTCCCCCTGAAAATAAAATGAATGATCTGATCAAATTCGTAGAGATTCTATCATGGATGAGAAGTAAGTCAACCCATTATTTTAAATGACTTTAAGGGAACTGGCCGCATTGGGGTTAGAGTTAATGTTGGTTGTAAGACTTTTAGGCGGGATAGAATGGTAAGAATTAGTGCAAACTATTGAGATGCCAAGTATATTGCAGGGATGGGATGGAAGGTCGATTTATAATTGATTGATTTACTGTAGACTTGAGAACCCAGTCTAAGAATCCAACACGCGGTGTTTCTTTAATAATTTTTGGGGAGCCTATAATCCCAACTTTATGTGCAAGTTGATCAATGCTAACTTGAAGTCCACCCATTTGGTCAACCAAGTTAAGAGAATATGCTTGGCGCCCAGTTAAAATTCGTCCATCGGCTATTTTGGTGACTTCCGCAACACTAATATCGCGTCCACTAGCGACTGCTTCTATGAATTGTTGATGTACATCAGTCACCACGCTTTGGAGGAGATTCCTTTCCTTTTGAGTCATGGCACGAGCGGGAGAGCCTATATCTTTGTATTCGCCCGCTTTAACAATTTCAGGTTGAAGGCCGATTTTTTCCATTAATCCTTTAGCGTTAGAGAATACCATGATTACGCCAATGCTACCGGTTAAGGTTCCTGGATTTGCAAAAATTTTTTCGGCAGCACTAGCGATATAATACCCTCCCGATGCAGCTAGTGCGCCCATTGAAGCGTAGATGGTTTTACCACTCTCGCGGGTTTTGAGAACCTCATCGTAAATCTCCTGAGATGGACCGACAGCGCCACCCGGGGAATTGATCCTAAGGATGATTCCCCGAATGCGCTTATCTTGGCGAAATTTTTTAACTTGATTGACAATATACTGGGAGTCGCTAATGAGACCAGTGATATCAACGATACCAATCCTATTTTTGGTTCCTTGTTGCACCCATTCTGAGGTAATAGATGAAATACCGACAAGAGCGAAAAGTATGAGTGCGAGAAATAACAACTTTTTAGCCAAAGGTGGTTTTTTTCTCTCTGAACCTACCATTTCCATAAATATCCTAAAATTGAATAATTAAACTTAATCAGTTGTTTGCTTGTTTTCTTCTTCCTTGAATGCTTCCAACCGATTTTGTTCTTGCTTGATAGCTTCCAAGTCTAGATTTTCTTTATAAGCTTTGATGCTCAAAGCAATTTTTTTGTTGCTCGGATCCACCTTGATGATTTTGGCCTGGATTTTTTGGCCAACCTCAACGGCTTTATCTGGATGAGAAACATTTTTTGAATCCAGCTGTGTTATATGAATCAAACCTTCTAGGCCGTCTCCAAACTCAGCAAACGCACCAAATCCGGTTATTTTAATAATTGTTCCTTCAATCTCCATTCCGACAGAATAATTTTTGGCAATATCGTCCCAAGGATCCGGCTGCAGTTGTTTAACACCAAGGGAAATGCGGCAATTGTCTTTATCAATGTTAAGTACAATCGTTTTAACCTCATCTTTTTTCTTAAGGATTTCCGATGGGTGTTTAATTTTTTTCCAACTCAAATCTGAAATGTGTATAAGACCATCCACTCCATTTTCTAATTCAATAAAAGCACCAAAATCGGTCAAATTTCTAATTGTGCCAGTGACTTCAGCTCCAACAGGGTACTTTCCTTCAATCTCCTCCCATGGATTAGGTTCCATTTGTTTCATCCCAAGTGAAATACGTTTTTTTTCCTTGTCGAGAGTAAGAACCACAGCGTTAACCTCATCTCTAATAGAAACTATTTTACTTGGATGCTTGATATGCCTACTCCAACTCATTTCAGATATATGAACTAGGCCTTCAATTCCTTTTTCTAATTCAACAAAAACACCGTAATCAGTAATGCTAACAATTTTCCCATTTATATGTTTATTAACGGGGTACTTCTCATCTACATTAACCCAGGGGTCTGGGGTGATTTGTTTCAGTCCGAGTGAAACGCGTTCTTTTTCTTTATCGAATTTGAGCACCATCACCTCTAATTTATCGCCTATTGAAAACATTTCAGAGGGGTGGTTAACACGTCCCCAAGACATGTCTGTAATATGAAGTAATCCGTCAATACCACCCAAATCGACGAAAATACCATATTCAGTGATATTTTTGACAACACCTGCAATAAGGCTATTTTCTTCTAATTGTTGTAGGGTTTCAGTGCGACTATGCAGGCGTTTCTCTTCGAGTAAAGCTCTTCTGGATAGGACAATATTGCCGCGTTTTTTGTTCATCTTAATAATTCGCATTTGGAAAACTTCACCGATCAATTTTTCCAGATTTCGTATGGGACGTAAGTCAATTTGAGAACCGGGAAGAAATGCTTTAAGGCCGATATCTACTGTCAGCCCACCTTTTGCTTTCGCAATAATGGTGCCCTCGATAATTTCTTCGGCGTCATGTTTTGTGACTAGCTCGTCCCACAATTTAATTTTGTTTGCTTTCTCTTTGGATAGGACAACGTTCCCTTCATTATCTTCTGACCGTTCTAGAAAAACTTCTACCTCGTCCCCCACGGATAAATCTTGACCATTGTTCGAGAACTCGTGTAAGTGGATGTTTCCTTCCGACTTGAACCCAACGTCAATTGTCGCCATTCCTTTGGCTAGTTCTATTACGGTACCTTGAATAACCTGACCTTCTTTAAATTGGTGAAGACTCTCAGAGAAATATTTTTCCATTTCATCCCAAGCTGCCTGGTCCTCGGGAGAAAGTTTTTCTTCTTCGCCGAAGTCATCTTCAAATGTTGTTTTAGTTTTAGATTTAGTCATGATAAAAACTTTCTTTCTTAATTTAATAAAGCATTTGCAAAAGCTTAAGTTGATAATAGAGCCGTTAAAAAAATTACGAACTCGGATTAATGGTTTTTATAATTTCTTTAACCACCTGGTCGATACTGAGATTAGTTGTGTCGATGAGCATGGCATCTTTCGCTTGTTTGAGAGGAGCTATTTTTCTGTTGCGATCTTCATGGTCCCTTTGAACGACCTGTTCAATTATGGTTGAAAGATCGGCATTTTTGGCCTGATCTTTTTCTTTTAGCTCAACAAATCGACGGCGCCCACGTTCTTTTGGATCGGCGTCTAGGAAAAACTTTTTTTCAGCTTGGGGAAAAACGACTGTCCCGATATCTCTGCCGTCCATCACAACCATACCTTGTTTGCCCAGTTTTCGTTGCTTGGTTGTCATGATTTTTCGAATCATTGGTTGCGCTGCCACAATCGCTGCTCCACGACTAATTTCTTCCACTTTCAATTGGTCAGTAATATTTTCTCCATCTACGAATACCAGTTGTCCATTCTTTCCGGAAACAAGTTCGATTTGGACTTTAGACGCTATGTCAGCAACTGCATCTTCATCCTTGAGAGCAGTATTTTTTTGCAAACTTTTCCAAGCAACCGATCGATACATTGACCCAGTGTCTATGTATCGAAAATTTAATTTTTCTGCGACTATCTTTGCGACGGTGCTTTTGCCACTTCCCGCAGGTCCATCTATAGCAATAATCATGTTTTACTAATAAGTTTGAGTCGGTGTTGATTTGCAATTTCAAATTGCCGGGTCAATAGAGTGCCGTTTTCTTGTTCAATGCCCGATCTAAGGTGGCTCAGGGTTTCCTGAAATAGGTCCAGAAAATACAAAATAGAATCTTTGTTTGAGACGCAAATATCTCTCCACATTGCAGGTTCACTGGCAGCTATTCGGGTTATATCTCTGAGTCCCGCGCCTGAAAAAGATGTTATTTGATTATGGTTCTCAGACTTCAAACCGCCAAGAGTGTTCATCAATGCAAAAATTAAAACATGCGGCAAATGACTAACTGCTCCGAAAATAAAATCGTGTTCTTTGGCATCCATTATGGACACTTGCATTCCGATAGTTTTCCAAAGTTCGATGGCTCTTTTTAACGCTTCCGGATCTGTTTTATCTGTTGGAGTGATAATGCAATGGGCGTCGTCGAACAAAGTATCTGATGATAAACGAAACCCCGACATCTCTCCTCCTGCAATAGGGTGCGCACCAATGAAAGAAATGCCTTCCGGAACAAACTTTTCTATTTCAGAAATAAGAGTTTCTTTTGTCGATCCTACATCAGTCACTAAGCAACCCGGTTTGATATGCGGGCTCATCTCCATTGCAAGTTGCGCAATAGTTTGTACCGGTGAGCAAAAAACAATTAAATCTGCATCCTTTGCCGCCGATTGAATATCAGGTGCTACATCGTCTATGATATTTAGGTTTTTAGCCCCATTAAGATTAGCCTTGTTGCGCCCGTACCCAACAATTGATTTCGCTAAACCCAGTTTGCGCAACACCTTTGCAAGGGACCCTCCTAAAAGGCCAACTCCAATAATGGAAACGCGTTCAAATGGATTCACCTTTTCAAACCTTCCTTGGGTAGGAACCCAGTAGCCTCAAGAATAGGCACATTTTTTTAAGTGTTTCCACGGAATTTTTGACAGCCGAATCTTGAATGTGTCCTTCCAGATCTAAATAAAACAGATATTCCCAAGGTCGGTCTCTAAGTGGACGCGATTGAATTTTTGTTAGGTTTATTTTGTTGCGAGCAAATAGTTGCAGGACCTTGAGGAGGGACCCCGCTTCATCTCGAATAGAAAACATAATTGATGTTTTATTCTGCTTTACTTTCTTGGCCGCGTCTTTGCCGATAACTAGAAAACGGGTGTGATTTTCGACCCTGTCTTGAATGTTCTCTGCAAGGATACTCAAATTATATGTCTCCGCAGCGAGTATGCCCGCGATAGCAGCACAAGTTGATTTTCTGGCCACCGTTTCCGCAGCACTAGCGGTGCTAGAAGTGGGAATTTGCAGTGCGTTTGGTAGATTAAGATTTAGCCATTGTCGGCACTGCCCTAAGGGCTGAGGGTGAGAATATATAGTTTTTATTTTTTTTTGGTCTTTAGCTTTGGAAAGCAGGTAAAGCGAGATAGCACTTTTTATTTCGTCGCAAATTAATAAGGGCGAATCTACAAAGCAATCTAAAGTTAAGTTGATTACTCCTTCAATGGAATTTTCAACCGGAACCACGCCATAATCACACTCGTCTTTTTCGACTTGGCGGAAGATAGATTCAATACTAGGACTTGCTACGAATTTCGATGAATGGCCGAATTGTTTGATCGCGGCCTGATGACTGAAAGTGGTTTCGGGGCCGAGAAAACCTATCCGGAGCGGTTTTTCAAGGGCAAGAGTGGCTGAAAAGATTTCACGAAATACTGACTTCAGCGATTCATCGGGAAACGGCCCATTGCTGTTTTGTGTGATCCGATCAATGATTGAGTGTTCTCGGTGTGGGACGTGAAAATGCTTTGAAGTATTTTTTCGGGATTTTTCTTGCCCAATTTTTATTGCAAGTTCACCACGTCTATTTATCAGCCTGAGCAACTGATCATCGATTTGATCTATATTGTTACGAATATCACGAATCTTGGCCAAATAGCCATACCGCCTTTACTTGGATTTCCGACAACCCGTCTGGATTTCGAATGGAGTCGCTTATAGTTTCATATCATGGGTCTAAAATGCAAGTAATTTTTTATGATAAGGTACCCTTTTTTAGGCACAGTTATTCAATGAAGAGAGTGGGAGAGCTCTTCACTTTTATAACAAGATGTAGCTAAAAAATAATCTAGATTGATAAACTCTGTGGAGGGTAAAAAATATGGTGCTTCTGGAATTTAGTATGTCGCCCATGGATAAAGGAGAAAGTGTAAGTAATTATGTAAGCAGATCACTTAAGATAATTTCGGAAAGTGGAGTTGATTACCGCCTCAACCCCATGGGTACAGTTCTTGAGGGAGAATGGGATGAGGTTATGACTGTAGTAAAGAGGTGCTATGAAACAATGAGGTCCGATTGCAAGCGTATCACTTGTTCAGTGAAAATCGATTATCGAGAGGGGAAAAAAGGTCGGCTGACATCAAAAATAGCCTCGGTAGAAGATAAATTAGGGAAAAAGTTGAAGATGTGAACCTCGGTTAGGTTTTTCTGGAAAAAAGCAACCCTCTCAAACCTATTGGTTGGTTATTTTATTTATGCAGTCCCATCAAAATTTGTCGAATGTAGTTCACTACCGAATGGATTTCTTGTTTACTAAGGATACTTTCCCAGGGCATCATGGCGGTGCCGGATCGTCCTCTTGTAACGGAACGGATCATACGCTCTCGAGGTAGTTCCTTTTTAGTAGATTCTGCTCTGAAGTTTTTTGGTGGTGGGAAAAGGGCATTTGCTGCAAACGTCTTTCCGTCACCTTGACTCCCATGACAGACTTCACAACGGTCATGGTAAATTTTTTTTCCTAAAGGAACTTCATTAGTTGGGGCGAGATGGTTAGCTGCTACGGTGTTTAAGGCTAGGATTAAATATCCCAATGTATTTCTTATGATTTTTTTGCAGGAGGGCATAGGTTTTTTTAGCCAAGTTCTTCTGGGTTTTTGACCATCATAGCGGAGATAATTTTTTCCTTAGTGCGGCGAACTAGTTTTTCGAAAAGAATTTTTTTGTTTTGATGAGATACGTAGAACACGTCAATACCTCGCCCTCCCTGAGTAGAAACTTTAGCGCTATGTATTCGGATATCGAGCTCAGAGAAGACCTTTGATATTTTATACAACATCCCCAAATGGTCACGGGCTTCGATGCGAACGATGGAAAAGTTCGGGTCACTTGCGTTGTCCACCTTAACTTTTGGAGTTATTGCTGCGGTTGTTTTTTTTTCTGAGATATATCGAGTTCTTTGAGCTAAAAGCTTCGACAAGTTTTCATGTCCCTCGAAGATAGTACTCAGGTTTTGCTTGAGGTTTTTCCAAATTTCCAGGTCTCCTGCGATTGTCTTTTCGGTTTCCTCAATGTTAGCACTGATAATAATTATTCCGTCTTTTCTGATAAAAATTTTAGCTCCCAATATGTTTATGCTTTGTGCGGTGAGGGTGCCTACCAGTATTTTGAAAGCATCAAATTTTACTGGGCAACAAAGAATAAGTTGATGAAACTTCCCTTCATCGTTGTAGCTATGGTTAAATATAAAAGGTTTATCTTTTAAGGATCGTATCAATCGCATGTGTAGAGCAGCTTCTTCAACTTTAACGGTTGCTAAATAGTCCTGAGGGATATTATTAAAATGAAATTCTAGGTCTTCTGGGGGGAATTCCCAGTGCAGAATTTTATAGACTTCGACCCAGGTTGTGAGTGGTCGTGAGTGCAGTGATTCAGGATATTTGAAATAACCTCGTGACCTCTGATGTAACTCAGAAATAAGGACTTTTTTCCATGAGGTCAAAGTACCTGGGGCAACCGCTCGAAGTTCAGCATAACTGCGCAAGTATAGCAAATCCAGTTTGTCGACAGAGCCTACCTTTTTCGCAAAATTTTCTATAACTCTTGGCTGACGGATATCATCGTGAAGAGCTGTTTCTATCATTAGATAAGCATTACTTGCTAAAAACCCTATAGTTTCTAATTCTTCGGTATTTAAGTCGAGGTGCGCAGTTGCCAGCGAAAGAATTTTCGAATGTTCTTTGGTGGTTTCTGAATCTTTTTTTTCTCTGATAGGTTGAATGAAGGTCGATAACTTGAGCAAAACTTTAGAGTTTAACTGTTTGTAGCTTTCGGAAAATTCCTTAAAGCTACTTGGTTTGTTTTCAAGTTCTTCAAGAAAACGAATCATGCGCAGGGAGTGTTCATCAGCTGTGTAGTGGTGGTAAAAGTCGTAACTCACCCTGCAATGAGCGCGCCCATACTCGGGTAAAAGCAAACCTAAGACTCCAACTTCATGCATGAGACGAAGGGATTTCTCTGAATTAGAATTTTTTAGACTATTTAAAATAAAACTTTTAATTTTACTTTCTTTAGCAAGCACCTCGCCTAATGAATGGATTTGTTTTTTTATTAATCGTTTGATTTGATATGTAGGTTCAAGGTTGTGTGTTTGGCATAATTCGAATGCAGTTAGGATCAGACTTGGATTTTCCCTGAATAGAGCATCAGAACCCTCCTCTTCGATTGTTAAGTTTTCTCCGGATGCATGGAAACCATATCCGAGATTTTTCTTTGCCAATGAGGAAAGCACCTTTTTTACGGTTCGTCTAGTCTCGATACATCGTTGAAATATAATTTCCGAATATTGATGGATATTGGTTGCGTGAATGAAATAGTTGTGCATGAACTCTTCGACCCTGAGCGCTTCGTTCGTTTCTTTATATCCTAAGTTGGTGCTTGCTTCTTTTTGCAAATCATGAGTAAGGACGTCCTGTTTTTTGTTTTTCAGATAATGGAGTTCATTGCGGACTCTTAAAGTGAAGTCGATAGACAGGTTTAGAATGTCTATTTCTTCTGATGTAATAATATCGTTGCGAGGTATTTCTCGGAAAGATAGGCACCCAAATCTGATGGCCACAGCCCATAGCGCAGTGTGATAATCTCGCAGCCCTCCTACACCCTCTTTAATGTTCGGTTCTGGGTCACTAGATGGCCCAACTCCCTCCTGATAGCGAAGGTTTTTTTCCTTAGATTTTTCATCAAGAAACCCTTTGATATTTTTTCTTAATGAATTTTTTTCAATGGATTGGAAAAACTTTTTATACTTTGTTTGGCTTCCAATCATAAAGCGCGTTTCAATCATCGAAGTTTTGGCAGTAATATCTTTTTCAGCTAGGAGTAAGCATTCTTGCAGGGTCCGACAGCTTGATCCCACTTCTAACCCAAGATCCCATAAGATTGGAATAAAATCTTGAATAAGCAAATCGGTCGATCGGCGAATATTTTTTGATGTTAAAAAAAGAAGATCGATATCTGAACAAGGATTTAGTTCCCCACGTCCGTAACCACCCACGGCGATTAAAGAAAATTCTTCCAAAAGAGTGCTAGGAGAAGGTTTTTTTCTAGAGGCCGTTAATTCTTCTATTAAGTGACATATAACTGAGTCTATGAGAGAAGTGTGAACCTGAACCACTTCGCGTCCCCCAGCACCAGAACGGTGAAACTGTTTTATTTTATCCTGTTCGACCTTGATCAGGCTTTTTAAAACAGAAATAGGTTTTGTTAGTTCTGCTAGGTTATCTGAAATAGATGGAATGACACTGAAATCAATTCCAAATGAGTGTTTTGGGTTTGTAGAATCCATAGTTTAGAGAATCCTTATTCTTGCTAATCAAAATCGCTTGACAAATTAGGGAGTAATATTCTAGTTTACCTTACCCCAATCTACCAGCAAGCTTATAGTTAAGATCTTTATACCTAAATAGCTAAAAGTATATATTTATAAACTGATTAGCGTTTTGAGCCTTACTTCCTTATTCCATATTCCATGTCAAAATTTAAAATTAAAAACATTAAGACAACGGTGGTCGGTAAAATTCAATACTTATGAAATTAAATAATGTGACATATTTGAGGAAATAATTTGGATTGAGAATCGGTTTAAGGTTGATTGTCAAGAAGAGGCGGTTTTGCGAATTGAGCTAAGAAAGGATTTTTATGGTAACCACGCGGAAAAAAATAACAGTTGTGGGTGCTGGTCAGGTAGGAACAACGGTTGCGCAACTGACAGCCTACAAAAACTTGGGTAATGTCGTTATTGCCGATATCGTTGACGGGTTACCTCAAGGAAAGGCACTTGATCTTCAACAATCAGGATGCTTACAGGTGTTCGACAGTATCGTTACTGGCACTAACGATTATCAAGATACGGCAAATTCGGATATTGTTGTCATCACAGCTGGTCTTCCCCGTAAACCAGGGCAGGATAGAAGTGATCTTTTAAAAATAAACGCCAAGATCGTCAGAGAAGTTACAGAGCAGATCATGAAATACTCTTCCGACCCATTGATCATAGTTGTTTCTAATCCGTTGGATGCGATGGTTTACGTCGCCAAGGAGGTTTCTGGTTTGCCCAAGCATCGTATTATAGGGATGGCAGGGGTACTTGACTCTGCTAGGTTTAGGACGTTTGTTTCTCTTGAGCTTAATTGTTCTCTGGTTGATGTGGATGCGATGGTTCTTGGAGGGCATGGAGATTCAATGGTTCCCATGCCTAGGTACACGACTGTCTCAGGTATTT
>JYMV01026879.1_pt1 | contig 11865 bp, 9 predicted proteins | sample 338911 | NCBI WGS metagenome assembly JYMV01 (sample SAMN03354496, study PRJNA234377) | hydrothermal vent metagenome | biome: Deep sea; feature: Hydrothermal plumes at the Eastern Lau Spreading Center, Western Pacific Ocean; material: Seawater | place: Tonga | collected 2009 | depth 2000 m m
CTTTCGGCCATGAAATAGCATCTCATCCAGCGTCTTTTCTGGGTCTTTTGAGATGCGTTGTACTAAATGGGAAGCACCTAAAATGGCAAGAAGGGCATGCGAATCTGAGAGGGTCGGGTCCAACTCTATAGCATTTTCAAAGTGATGGCGGGCCTGTGCAAGTCCGGGGTCTTCGTAGTCTGTGCGCGGGCGTTCATAATAACAGCGCAGCCCTTGCAGATACTCCTCCCACGCACTGAGATTTTCTGGGCGCTTTCGAGTTAGCCGTTTCTGCTCGTGTCCCGTCACCGAAGGGGCCACCCTCCGTGCAATAGCCTCGGAGACCTCATCTTGCACATCAAAGATGTCCTCCAGCGTGCGGTCCCATTTCTCTGACCAGAGGTGGTGGTCCTCCTCAGCGTCAATTAGCTGCGCGGTGATGCGCACGCGGTTTCCCCCTTTCCGAACACTGCCCTCCACGATGTATCGAGCGCCTAGTTCCTTTGCGACCTGCTTGAGGTTGTGCGACTGTCCCCGGAAGGTGAAGCTTGAGTTGCGGGAGATCACCGGAAAGGTACGCCAGAGCGAGAGGCTCGTAATGATGTCCTCGGTGATGCCGTCCGCGAAGTACTCCTGCTCAGGATCGCCGCCCATGTTCGTGAAGGGCAGCACTGCGATGGCGGGAACCTTGCCCTCGGTGGCGGCAGGGTCTGGCGCGGCTTGGGGTGTCGGCTCTGCGGGCGCTGGTACTGCGAAGGCTTCAAGCACCTTTGAGGAACTGCCGATTTCTACCATGAAGGTGTGAACCGGCTCCTCGATGTTCTTCATCTCCTGCGGTCCCGAACTTACAAAACCCAGATCGAGCTTGCGACGAACCTCGTCGTGGAACTTCCCGGAAACACAGATACCTCCAGGCTCGGCGAGGGGTTCCAACCGTGCTGCGACGTTCACCCCGTCACCATAGAGGTTGTCACCCTCCACGATTACGTCCCCAAGATTCAACCCTACCCGGAACTGCATCTGGTCCTCTGGGGCCACCTCGTTGTTGCGGTCCCGCAGGTTTCTCTGAAACTCGACCGCCGCCACGATCGCGTCCACCGGGCTGGCGAACTCCGCGATCACGGAATCCCCGGCACTGCCGAAGACGCGCCCGTGGTAGGTTTCAATGGACTCGTCAGTGATGGCACGACAGGCCTTGAGGTTGTGTAGCGTGCGGTCCTCATTCTCGCCCATCATCTTACTGAAGCCGACTACGTCTGCAGCGAGGATAGCGGCTAGTTTTCTTCGGGGTTTCGATTCACTCATGGTTCTTCAAACTTAAAAAACAGGAGTGGAGAGTATACATCGGTTTGAATGATCTTAAAACACAAAAAACATTTCAGAGTCCATCATTGCAGCGAAGAATTTGCTCGTGGAAAAAGTCATAGTTGAAAGATACTCAAATTAGCTTGTTATCCCCACAATTCCGGTGATGGAGGGTGAACAATGCTTCCGTCATATTTCATTGGAAAAGGTCTGTCTTCATAAAGATAAAGCGGTGCATCAAGGTCAACAATTTTTGCACGCTGTGCAATAAAAAATGCCGGTGCGATTCCCAGTGAAGTTGCGGACATACAGCCCACCATTGTCCGGAATCCCTTTGATTCTGCCGCGGCTTGTAATCGCAGCGCTTCGGTGAGTCCTCCGGTTTTATCCAGTTTAATATTAACGAATTCATAGAGTCCCACTAAACGATCAAGGTCAGCGGTGTCGTGACAGGATTCATCGGCACAGACCGGAATGGGATGGTCCAGTGTTTTCAAAACACTGTCGTTATCTGCGGGAAAAGGCTGTTCAATCATTTCTACTCCAAGCTGCTTTAATTCTGGAACATAATGATTAAAATGTTCCGGAGTCCAAGCCTCATTCGCATCAACCACCAAACGTGTTTCCGGAGCATTTTTTCTGATTGCTTCCAGTCGTTCCAAGTCGCCTTCGCCGGTGAGTTTAATTTTTAAAATTGGTCTTTGGGCATTTTTCAGCGCTACGTCACCCATTTTTTCCGGGGTATCTACACCGAGCGAATACACAGTCGTTACGTTTTCAGGTTCCGAAAGAGTTTCCTTTCCCAAATGCAGAAAAATTTCCGGCAGTTCCCAGACCCTTTTTCCGGCAAGTTTTGCTTCCAAATCCCAGAGTGCGCAATCCACTGCATTCCTGGCCGCGCCTTTTGGCATAGTTTGCTGCAGTTCTGTGCGGCTTAAACCGTTTTCCAGTTGGCTTCGAATATTTTCAATCAGCATTTCTGACTGAGAGACAGACTCTTGGTAGTGTTCAGTCGGAGTGGCTTCACCCCATCCTCTGCAGCCGTTTTGTTCCAATTCAACGACAACTGCATCGAAATTATCGTCACTTCCTCTTGAAATTGCAAAAGGTTCCTCACTCCAGTTTTCAGTTTTGACGGTAAGTTTTCGGCTAGACATAGAATATTTTTTGTTCTTTAAAAGTTGATGTTAATATATATCTTCCGGATCTTCCTGAGGACGTGCGCGCCAACGACGGTGCATCCAGAAATATTGTTCAGGATATTTCCGGATCACATTTTCTAAAGCAGAAGTGATTTTTTGGGTTATTGCCAGCGTATCTTTTTCCTGTTCTCCAGAAAGATCAAAAGTAATGCGCTGAAATGATATTTCTAAATGATCACCGACATAAGGACATGTTACTAGTACAACCGGACTTTCCCGCAACAAATGAAAGGCGGCTGTTCCTTTGCTGGAGGAAGCAAGTTTTTCAAAAAAGTTTACAAAAAGATCAGATTTATTGTCGTTTTGATCGATCAGCATTGCAATGATTTTATTGGCCGCAAGTGCTCTCCCCATTTGCAGGGTGGCTCTTTTACCTTTATCAATAGTTTCAACTCCAAAATTGGCACGTGCAGTATTTTGAAGTTCGTTGGTAAGCGGATTGGTTTGCCGACCGACATACATGGTAACGGGGTACCCCAGTTCTGCCAGGGCCGGTGGAATCATTTCCCAATTGCCAAAGTGTCCGCTGATCAGAAGCACGCCCTTTTTTTCTGATAAAGCTTGATCCAGTATTTCCAGATTATGACATTTTGCGATTTCTGAGGTACGACCTTTCCAAGCATCCATGTGCAAAACGTCCATACAAAAACGGGCAAACCATCGGTAGTTTGCACGTGCAATTTGTTTCCGTTCTACAGTTGAGAATTTTGGAAAAGCGAGCTCCAGATTGATTGCGACTATACTCCTGCAAATGCGCAAACCATGATAAAGTAAGCCATCAAGCAGTATTGTACCACGCCGCCGCGTTTTTTTTGATGCACCTTTGCCCCAACGTTTTAAGCTGTTGAAAAGGGTAAATTCAAGGCGGTGGCGAAATTTGAATGTTTCTGGTGTAAGTTTGCTGTTGCTATCTGACATTTTCAGATTGAGAGATTTCGTGAATCTTTAACAAAACAATAACAGATTCAGCCCAACTTGAAAACCAGAATACTCTTTTTCAATCCTGTATGTAATGCTTCTTAAACTAATGCAGAAAGCAGTCTGGACTCGATATTTTGATACAAGTGTGTCATTTTATATCTAAGAGTTTGTCACTATTACAAGCAGAAATATAAATAATTTATTATGACTATCGATTGTCTGCACATCGAAAACTGTCAATCAGTCAGCAGAGTTGCGAACTATTAAACAATTGGAAAATCATCATGTCCTCACTGGATGGTAATATTAATATTTGTATAATAATACATGAAGAAAACAACACCTGATCCCAGCCTTATCCGGAACTTCTCAATTATTGCTCATATCGATCACGGAAAATCCACCTTGGCTGACTGTTTAATGAAAGAGACAGGTGCAGTTTCAGAACGTGAAGCCCAAGAGCAACTGCTGGATAACATGGATATTGAGCGTGAGCGCGGGATTACAGTAAAGTCGCAGAGTGTGCGCTTGAATTACCTGGCAGAAGACGGAAAAGAATATGTCCTGAACCTGATTGATACTCCCGGACATGTTGATTTTACTTATGAAGTCTCCCGGTCTTTGGCAGCATGTGAAGGAGCATTACTGGTTGTTGATGCAGCACAGGGCGTGGAGGCGCAGACCTTGGCCAATGTTTATATGGCCATTGAAAACGATTTGGAGGTGCTGCCAGTTTTGAACAAAATTGATCTGCCTACAGCAGAACCGGAAAGAGTTTGTCAAGAAGTTGAAGAGCTTATAGGCTTGGATACCAGCATTGCTGTCAGAGTAAGTGCTAAACAGGGAATTGGCATTCAGGAAGTCCTCCAGCAGGTAGTGGATTTTGTGCCGCCTCCAGCAGGCAATCCAGACGCGCCATTGAGGGCATTGATTTTCGATTCATGGTTTGATTCCTATCTTGGAATTGTCATAATGATCCGGATCATAGATGGTAAAGTGCGGGTTGGTGATAAAATTCGCTTTATGGCAACTGCTAAAGAGTTTGAGGTAGTTCAGCTGGGAGTATTTACTCCTTTTCGTGAGGAGTGCTCTGAACTTGGGTTGGGGGAAGTCGGTTTTTTAAGTGCCTCCATCAAGACGATTGGACACACCAGAATTGGAGATACTGTCACAACTGCAGAAAATCCCAGTCAGGAAGCGCTTGCTGGTTATGCAGAAGCAAAGCCGATGGTGTTTAGCGGTATCTTTCCGGTGGAAGGAGAACAATATGAAGAACTTAAAGAAGCTTTGCGTAAACTGGCTCTGAATGATTCTTCATTGAGTTATGAATTAGAAACTTCTGCGGCACTTGGTTTCGGTTTTCGCTGCGGTTTTCTGGGACTGCTGCATATGGAGATTACCCAAGAACGTCTGGAACGGGAATTTGATTTGGAACTTATCACCACTGCTCCAAGTGTTGTTTATCAGGTTCATCTCAAAAAAGGTGGAGTTATCCGGGTGGATAATCCATCTAAATTGCCGTCACCAGTTGAGATTGAATTTATCGAAGAACCGTATATTCGAGGGCGCGTCCTGACTCCGCAGGATTATGTAGGCGGAATTATGAAACTTGCCCAGGATCGGCGCGGTGTGCAGACCAACATGGAGTATCCTTCACCAAATCGAGTGATGCTTGAATATGAACTTCCTTTAAATGAAATTGTCCTGGATTTTTATGACCAGCTAAAATCTATCTCAAAGGGTTATGCTTCTTTTGATTATGAATTGATTGAATTTCGCAGAGGTTCATTAGTTAAATTAGATATTTTGCTGAATGGTGAAATAGTTGATGCTTTGTCATTAATCGTACCCCGAGATAAGGCTCCCTACCGTGGACGTGCACTGGCAAAAAAAATAAAAGAGTTTATTCCAAAACAAATGTATGAAGTTGCAATACAGGCAGCAATAGGTGCAAAAATAATTGCACGTGAAACTCAGGGTGCGATGCGCAAAGATGTAACTGCAAAATGTTATGGTGGTGATATTACCCGCAAGAGGAAACTACTGGAAAAACAAAAGGCCGGGAAAAAACGAATGAAGCGGGTAGGTTCGGTAGAAGTTCCACAGGAAGCATTTATGGCAGTTTTGAAAATTGATCGATAATCAAATTTAATTATGTACAATAATATAATATGAGTCAAATTCGCCTCACTTCCAACCTTTCAACAAACAACGAACAAGCATCAATTGATCCTCAAAAGGTTGCTTTTGCTGAGTCAGATATCCGCAGCAAATTGCTACGTTTGGACCAGGCATTATATGTTGTACAAAATGGAGAGGCTGTTGGTGTTTGCCTTGCTGAAGACCTGAAAGACTCTGTAGCCGGCACTTCGATGTCACTTTTATCACATGTGGAACTTCTGCATGTGGGGCAGTTGGGTGACCCGGAATTTATGCGGGCTTACGGTATTAACATGGCGTACATGACTGGAGCGATGGCTAATGGTATTGCTTCAGAGGAGCTGGTAATTGCCTCCGGAAAAGTAGGATTGCTAAGCAGTTTTGGAGCTGCAGGCCTGGTGCCGCCCCGTATTGAAGAAGCAATCAACAAAATTCAGCAGGCTTTACCAAATGGGCCATATGCCTTCAATCTTATCCATAGTCCCAGCGAAGATGCAATAGAACGCGGAGCAGTTGATTTATTTTTAAAGCATGGCGTGACAACAGTAGAGGCTTCGGCATTTCTCGGGCTGACACCAAATATTGTGCGTTACCGGGCTGCTGGTTTACGTCTCAACGCACAAAATCAGGTTGAGATTAGAAACAGGGTTATTGCTAAAATATCACGGACAGAAGTTGCTTCAAAATTTATGATGCCTGCACCGGCAACAATTCTTCAACAATTACTTTCAGAGGGAAGTATCACGGAAGAACAGGCTCGTCTTGCAGCAAATATTCCAATGGCAGACGACATCACTGTTGAAGCTGATTCTGGAGGACATACAGATAACCGTCCGCTGATTTTACTTCTTCCGACAATTTTAGCATTGCGAGAACAAATACAGGCAAAATTTGGTTATAACCAGCCAATTCGCGTAGGAGCTGCGGGTGGAATTGGAAATCCGGCTTCTGCCCTGGCCGCCTTTATGATGGGTGCAGCTTATGTAGTGACTGGTTCAGTCAACCAGTCCTGTGTGGAAGCTGCCGCCTCCGCGCACAGTAAAAGCCTTTTAGCCCAGGCAGAAATGACAGATGTAATAATGGCTCCGGCAGCGGATATGTTTGAAATGGGTGTGGAATTACAGGTACTTAAGCGTGGTACCATGTTTCCAATGAGAGCAAAAAAACTGTATGAACTATATAAAAACTATGAAAGCATCGAAGCAATTCCGCAAGAAGAGCTGGAAAAACTGGAGCAGCAGGTATTCCGGAGTTCAATTGATGAAATCTGGCGGCAAACGGAGGAACATTTCAATGCCAGAGATCCTCATCAAATTGAACGTGTGAAGGATAACCCTAAGCGTAAAATGGCCCTGATTTTTCGTTGGTATCTTGGTTTGTCTTCTCGCTGGTCAAACTTTGGTGAGCAGGGACGAGAGTCTGATTACCAAATTTGGGCCGGTCCGGCAATGGGTGCATTCAATTATTGGGTTAAGGGCTCATATTTGGAAGAAGTATCTAACCGGAAAACGGTGGAAGTGGCCTGGCACATTATGACTGGTGCAGCATATTTGTATCGTCTGCGTCTTTTACAAATTCAGGGAATATGGCTCCCACCTGCCTGCGAAATGTATGTACCTCAGCCTTTTTCTGTTTGAAACTAACCGACTAAAAGTACAAGTTTACCGGAAAGCTTTGCAGAGGCCCGACGCTTTTCATGTCTTGTGTTCTTTATCGGAGGCATGATAGATTTTAATAACCGTTTTAGCGGTTATTTCTTCCCAATTAGAATGAAAAAATAGAGGAGGTGTGAGTATCAAAATTGCTGTTATGACCATGAAGGGTGGGCAGGCCAAGACCACTCTTGCAATCAATTTAGCCTCTCGTATTGCCAAAGCCAGACGTGAAGTACTCTTGATTGATTCAGATATTCAGGCAAATGTCACCACCACTTTCAAACGTGACCACCATTGTAATCTGGCTAATGTAATCTTGGGAAGAGTCAGTAACTTTGAGTTTATCGAGCTGGAACGGCACCTGTCATTTTTTCCATCTGGGGGGGAGGCAATGGTGGAGGCCTCAAGTTATCTAAGTCAAACCCGTTTCAAAGATGCACTCTTCAAAAACCTGCTGTCATCAATCAATCATAAAATAGTGATCATAGATACGGCACCCAGTTGGAGTGACGTCAGCCGCAATATTTTGATGTATGTTGACTATGTAATTGTTCCGGTAGTAACAGATTATCTTGGGTTTAGTGGTTGTGACCAAATCATGTCCTATATTGATGAATTCAAGGAAAGCAAGTTGGGTCAATGCAAAGCAGAAGTACTTGGAATTGCAATTACCCGCTCTCAACCAAGGACAAACCTTTCGCAAACAATAACTGAAGGACTTCGGGAAAGGTGGTCGAATTTGCTGTTTAAACGGGTGATTGAAGAATCTGTTTCCATTCAGGAAGCACCTGCATTTCAGCAAAATATTTTTGATTACAGGAAGGGTCGCACCCGCGGAGCAGAAATGTACGACCAGCTTTGCAGGGAAATAATGCGTCGGATCATCCAGAGACAGAAGGATTCTCTGTGATTATTGACTTTCTACAAGTTCATCTGCTTTAATTTTCTATTGGATATTCTATAAGATTATTCCTGCGGTCTTGATGAACGCAAATCAGGTTAAAACCAGGCCTTCTGATTCTAAATTATCATGTCAAAAGCACTAAAAATTAATTTAAATTCACAACGTGAAATTCGACAGGAAGGTGCACAGGATCCTAAATCGATTCCGGCAAGTTCAACTCTGCCGGTTGGACGGATCAAAACCGATTTTTTCCTTCCGGAGTTAAACTTGGACACTGTAGAGGATTCTACCGAAAAAAGTTCTCCTCAGGTGCAGAAGGTGGTAAGCCGGATAAATAAATTTATTGAAAATATTGCTGATGATTATTTTTTACTTGGGCTGCATTTAATTTCGCTGCATTCTCTGCTCAAGGAATCTAAACTCAATACAGAGCAAATAAGATCCTGGTATGCAGAAAATATTAATATGCCCTACTCTTCTGCTATGCAGTGCCGAAAGGTGGCAGATGTTTATTCAGCAAATCCGGAACAGATCGGACGGTACACTGCTTCCGGAGCATATCTTTTGAGCAGTTGTAAAACTCCGGAAGAACGTGAAGAGATTTGGCAGGAAGCGCGAGGAGAAAAGTCTGCGCCGAGTATCAGAGAACTGCGGGAGACACTGAAGCGGGTACGTGAAAGACAGGCCCTGGAGCAGCTGGAGCTGGAAGATGTAAATACTGAAAGAGAAAATTCAGTGAATAAATTCCGGATGACTCCAGACAAAATTCATGAGTCTCTGCAAACAATTTCGCATTACTGTGATAGTTTTGTTGCTTGCGAAAAACCTGTGGAACAGGCTGAAATGCGTGAAGTTCTGCTGGACTCTCTGCGGATCTTGCTAAAAGATTTGGAGGAAACAGTTTAGTCCTCTGCACGGTTTTTGGAAATATTATCCAAAAACATAACTGCTGCGAAACCGACTCCCATCAGCAGAATTGAGATCCATAATTCCGTATTGACTAACGGCCAGACGTTTTCTTCCCGGAGAACATGTTCTTTACCCCGTATTATTTGACTTTCCAAAGTAATTTTCCAGGGCCAGACTTTCCGCATTGCACCAATCATGAAGCCGGTGAGAAGGGCTAATGTGAAATCATGCCAGCGCTCAAGTCCGTAACGTAAAAAACGTGAAAATCCTATAATTCCGATTATGCATCCAGCAGTGAAAATGAGGATGATTCCCAGATTGTCCTGAGCAAATGGATTCCTTAAAGCTGATGTGATAAAAACATATTTTCCTAAAATCAGCAGAATAAACGAACCGCTCAATCCCGGAAGAATCATGGCACAAATTGCAATCATTCCGCTGAAAAAAATATACCATGGTTCTTCCGGAGTATGCAGCGGAATCAGCCCGGTAATTCCGTAGGCCAGCAGAGTCCCTAAAGCTAAGGCAGGGAAACTGGTAACACGATTATTGATAGAATGGCCTACCACCAAAATTGAAGCAGTGATCAAACCAAAAAAGATGGACCACGTAGGTACCGGATGTTCTGTCAGCAGGTAGTGCATCAGGTGTGCAGTACTGATTAAGGCAACCGCAATTCCTGAAACCAGTGTGATCAGGAAACGCAGATGGAGTTCTGCCAATGCTTCTTTGAAACGCAGTCGGAGTGCTTGCCGGAATAATTTGCCATTAATTGAGGAAATTGCTGTCAGTAGGCTGTGATAAATACCAGTTATAAATGCAATAGTTCCTCCGGAAACTCCCGGAACAATATCAGCAGTACCCATTCCCAAACCTTTAATAAACAAATTTAGATGTTCTGCAACAGTTACGGGGCCGGGAGAGGCCATCCATGATTCAGTCCACGTAGTTGGTCTGGTTATAGTTGAGGGATCGTTTTCTTTTGAAATTTCTTTGGAATCGGGAGGCATGAGGTGATTAATATTTTACTTAGACAAGATAATGCTTTTTACTGTCTGTAACGTAAAAATGATGCTGGTATGCTTCATCAAGTATTTTCCAGAACTCCTGGTCAAACTCTGAATCCTCGAGTTTTTTTCTTAAACCCTGACAAAAATGAGTCAACTGCCGGGAAGATTGAGCACATTCTCGTAAAAATTGATTTGCGAAAACCTGAAGTTCCCAAGGGAATTCTGATTCACTCAAATCTAACAGAGGAGCGTCTTTTTCATGTTGTTCAAAAAGTTTCGTTGCAAGCTGATCTACCAGATAAAAAAAGTCCTTACCAAGTACATCAAGCGCTCTTCCTTCCTCTGGTCCGAGTCTCTGGATTAAATTTTCCTGAAAACTCCTGAGGACCGGTCTTGTAATTGTTTTGTCTTCCAGCATTACTTTTTTAACCTAGTAGTAACAGAATTCGTGAGCCATTAATTCTAGTAAGATACTGATATTATTGACTACGGTATGTCATCTCGACCAAAGGGAGAGATTTGATAAAGTACCGACATCCTATAAGATCCCTCACATACGTTTGGGATGACACGATAAAACTCACGACTGTCGAGTAACAGAATTAGATTTGTAAAAGGCCTTTAGATACATCCTGCAAGAATTATGACAGCAGGAATTCTTTTATTGGAAGATGAATTATTGTCCGGTAAAAAACAGGACTTTGCACAAAATTCAGTGCTCAGGAATTGGAAATATTAATTTTTTAGACTTGAAGGAAGCTGAATTTTTAACTTTGAATACTGTGGTGGGACCTGAGTGGAGAATTTAGTTATTTAACAATGAGCAGAAGAAATTCCAGAAAGCATTGGCAACTAAGATTCAGAGTTCATGATCATTAATCAAAACCTGAATCAATGCTTTGTAGCTTAAAGAAACTGTGCTACTTTTTGACGTACAATTGAGCGTTTCAGTTTACTTTCATATTTATTCTGCCGACTTTCCTCTTCCTCCCAACTGGAAGTTGTAGAATGTCCTTTGCTTTTTTTTCTGCATCTTGTGCACGCTCTATGTCAATTTCATCAGCGGTTTCGGCCAGTTCTGCCAGCACCCTAACAATGTTCCCTTCAACTTGGGCATAGCCCCAGTGAACAGCAATGGCCAGTGTCTTTCCACTGCTGCTTTTATAAGACATAATTCCAGTATCAAGTGTAGTCAGTAGAGGGATATGTTCAGGCAGGATACACAATTCACCTTCGATACCAGGTAAAGTCACTGAATCTACATCCTCAACCAGAACTGTACGATGAGGTGTTACTACTTCAAGACTGAGTTGATTGGCCATCAGTTGCCATTGCTTCTGAGCTCATTAATTTTTTCTGGTGATGAATAACCGTCTTTATACCACCTGTCACCTTTTTAGCTTTTTCCAGCACCTGCTCAATTGCACCAACCATGTAGAAAGCCTGTTCAGGAAGTTCATCGTGTTTTCCTTCAAGAATTTCCTTGAATCCCCGGATTGTGTCTTTTATGTCCACATACTCTCCAGCGGTTCCGGTAAATGTTTCTGCAACAAAGAAAGGCTGCGATAAAAATCTTTGTACTTTTCTGGCTCGGCTCACAACGTCCTTGTCTTCTTCAGATAATTCATCCATGCCGAGAATTGCAATAATGTCCTGCAAATCTTTGTAGCGCTGAAGCAGTATTTGCACTTCGTGTGCAACTTTATAGTGCTCTTCGCCAACAATATCTGCTGCAAGAATCCGTGAAGTAGAATCAAGAGGATCAACTGCAGGGTAAATTCCAAGTTCAGTAATCGCACGGCTTAAAACCACGGTTGCGT
>JYMV01003760.1_pt1 | contig 11864 bp, 14 predicted proteins | sample 338911 | NCBI WGS metagenome assembly JYMV01 (sample SAMN03354496, study PRJNA234377) | hydrothermal vent metagenome | biome: Deep sea; feature: Hydrothermal plumes at the Eastern Lau Spreading Center, Western Pacific Ocean; material: Seawater | place: Tonga | collected 2009 | depth 2000 m m
AAGGCGTCTTTAAGCCCCAGGTTGCCTCCGTGCTGGCGTGTCAGGCCTGCCACAACAGCACCACAGACAATACAGATGGCGCTGGCTGTTCCGAGCGCGGCCACGTCGGGGGTCCCATCCAGCAGAGCGATGAGGAGCGAGGGCAGCATGAACGTCCCCAGGGCGAGAGAAAGAAAGCCTAATAGATGAACAATGAGAACCAAGGCTTAGAGTCTTTCTGTTTTCACGAGGAGCTTTTCGAGTTTTGTGCGGGCAGCCGACTGAACGAAGAAGACGATCCGGTCGCCGGCATTGATGATCGTTGTCCCGTTGGGAATGAACATCTGGTCTCGGCTCATGACTGCACCCACAATGACCCCTTTGGGGAGATCGAGTTGGTTGAGGGGCGTATTGATAAGCTTGGAGCCGTCGAGAGCGATCACTTCCATGGCTTCGGCTTCCTCGTCGCCAAAGGTGGCAAGAGATACTACCTTTCCTCGACGAATGAACTGGACAATTTGAGAAACGGCGATAAGCTTGGGGCACAAAGCCACATGCTCGCCCACGGCTTGGACCAGGCTCACATAGCGGACCTGATTGACCATGGTGATAACCCTGCGGGCTCCCAGGCCGCGTGCTAGAAGACTCACCAGGACGTTGGTATCGTCCTCATCTCCGCAGGCGATGAAAGCGTCACACGAATCGATATTCTCCTCTTTGAGAATGTCTTCATTGTGAGGGTCGGCACACAACACTAAAGTTCGGTCTAACTGTTCGGCAAGAACGGTGCATTTGGCCCGATCGGGGTCCACCAGTTTGACGGTGAGATTTTTGTCTGCTTGGAGGCGACGGGCCAACTCTACTCCGATGCGGGTGGCGCCGGATATCATCACGAGTTTCACCGGCCGTTCTTGCAAACCCAGGACGGAGTAAATGTCCGCCAGCTGCTCCGAGGGGTGGACTACAAAGGCGATGTCGCCCTCGCGGAGCCTGTCCGTCCCGTCGGGAACGATGGTCTTCTGATCGCGCTCGATGGCGGCTAAAAGAAGTTTGCTTTTCGTGGTGCCGTTTTGCCACAACTCACTGAGGCTCGGCCCGACGACCGGCGAGCCCTCGGGAATGCGAAATCCCACCACCGAGACTTGGGAGCGGCAGAAATTGGCGATATCCGTGGACCCGGGAATTTTGAGAAGTTTTTCGATCTCCGCGACGACTTCGTCTTCGGGGTTGATGGAATAATCCACGTTGAGGAAATCGTGACCGAATACCCGGGAATGATTGAGAAGTTCCGAGTTGCGGATCCGCGCGATCTTACGAGGTGTCTTAGCCTGGGCGGCTGCGATGAGACACGCCACCATGTTGACTTCGTCGGAGTCGGTCACGGCAACCAGAAAGTCGGCATCTTCCACCCCTGCGGCTTTGAGAACATCGGGACTGGAGCCGCTTCCGGTGACGACTTGGACATCCAGGTGCTCTAAAAGGTAACGAGAGCGGGTCTCGTCTTTTTCGATGATGGTAACATCGTTGTGCTCGCGGGCCAGCTTTTCCGCGGTATGATAACCGAGTTGTCCGGCTCCGATGATCAGGATTTTCACCCCCGCGAGTTCTCGAACACGCAGATGAAACCTCTTGTCTGAAGGGCGGAGGAACGGGGATCACCAACTGTTTAAGATACGGAGGATGTCATGAGATTAAGGATCCTAGTTTTTTTAGCGCTCATTTCACTAGTAGGTTGTAGCGGGGGCGGCGGGCCCGACGTAAGGGCCTCCGCAAGTCCGAACAGTGTAGTTGCCGGAGATCAGACGCTTGAAGGACCGGCCAAGGCTTACGCAGAGTTTCAATCAACTCTCAAGAATGCCGAGTCGTTGTCGGAGGTTCTGCCCTTCCTGGCTGAGGAGCAAGCCAGAGAAGTCAAGCAGATGGCTCAGCCCGATTCCCTTCTTCCGGCATTGAAAGCTCTGATCCCGACCAATCTCAAGGTGATCGGTCAGGAGCTTCGAGGAGACAAAGCAGTTCTCCAACTCACCGGCGATCTGGAAGGTTCTCCATCGTCCGGCAGCGCCACTATGATCATGGAAGGTGGCAAGTGGAAATTGTTGTCGGAGGCCTGGTCCGATGCTCCGGAGGCGAGCCCCAGCCCGTCAGCGACCGGAGATTCCTAAGAAGACAGGCACTTCCACAAATCCGGGCATGTGTTCGGTAGTGGAGCCGGTCTTAAGGTAGAGTTGAGTGGACTTGCCCCCATCGAGATTGATGGCCCTCACGGCGCCCACGCCCCCTTTTGTGACCGGCGCCAGGAGCAGGTTGGGGAGTTCGGCCAGGGTGACCCGGTCGATGCCGCCGATGGTTGAGAAGATCACTCGTCCCTCGGCGTCTAAGGCCAGTGTGGTGCGGTTCGCAAGAGCCTTCTTTTCCAAACCGCTGATGATTTGTGAGTCCCAGACCAGGCGTGGACCACACTGGAAGAGGACGGGAACCCGGCTAGGAAGACTCTCTCCTCTTCGCTTGAGGCCGGCTCGACCTCCATCCCAGTAAAAATAGGCGGTGTAGAGCCCTCCTTCACCGACGGTTGGGTTGAGAACCTCGTTGTAGCGACGGGCTTGGCCGAGAATGCGGTATTTGGGGTCAAAGTAGGAGCTGTTGACTGCGGCAATAAGAGAAAAATCATCCACCATTTGTTGAGCTGTGGCGGTTTTGCCTCGCTTGCCGTCGCTTGCCAGGAGCAGGCGGAACTTTACCAGTCTCGGGTCGCAGCGGAGCTGATAAACGGTAAGGGGGCGGGGTTGGTCGAGAAGGACCTTTCGAAACTCCACGCCTTTGGTCACCGTCTTGAAGGTGGGAATGGACTCCTTGGCTCCGGCGACCCCCATGAGGGTGAAGAGAAGCATCGAGAGTAGAAAGAACCTCTTCATTGCCAGTCACCTATGACGGTGAAGCCCGACCAGTAGAAGGGATGAGAATATCGAGACAAGGATTTGACCTCCTGTTGGGCCTGGCGGAGCGAATCCGCTTTTGTGACCCCTTGTTTGAGATGAGTATAGAAATCGACCATGAGTTTTCGCGTCGAGTCGTCGCTGACGCTCCACAGGCTGGCAATAAGAGTTTCTGCACCCGCCAGGTTGAAAGCCTGGGCCAGGCTAGCGACCGTCCAGGTGGGTTGATCTTGACCCAGCGCCGTCTGACAAGCTGAGAGGGTGACCAGGGATAAGCCATCCAGGTCGAGCCCGTAAACCTCTCCAAGAGTGAGTCGACCCTCTTTCTCCCCGCCCGCCATAACCAGGTAGCTTGAGTTCACGTCCTCTGCGTTGATAACGGCGTGGGTGGCGAGATGGAGGAGCTTTATATCTGGGCTGAGCTGTCGAATGAGTTCCGGCCGGGCTTGCTCTGCGATGTAGGTTTTGGAGTCTCGGAAGAGAGACCCGATCTCACTGGCTTCGATGCGTGCCGCAGGAAGCGTTCCATCGGGGTCGCCCACTATCACGATACCTTCCTCTTCCTTGAGGCTGCTTTGAGCCTTGGTGAGAATCGACTCCGTGCCGGGGACGGTAGCCAGCGGCTTAAGATCAACGAGATATTCCGGCTGGGCACCCGGAGTTCGAATCAGGGCCGCAAAGGGCACCAGGTAAAGCTCTTCGGTAGGGGCCAGGATAACCACCTCGGCCTGCATGACCTTTGACTCTACCGGGGCAATGAGCAGTTGATAAAGTTCGGCTAGAGACTCCAACTCGGCGCTCAATCGGGTGATCGCTTTGCGCGACTCACGAATTTTCTGAGCCAGCTCGCTTCGAGTGATAGGGACTTTCTCGATACTGAGATTGTCTCTGGTGGCGGTAAATATGAGAGTTTCCGTGTCGGTCAGGGAGTACTGTAAGAGAAGGGCTCCCTGAGGAAGCTTGGATTGGATTCGAGCGAAGCTGGTGGGTCGGATGGCTACGGCGTCGGCGTAGTCCGGGTCGGCTTTGCCGATATCGTTGAGGGCCTGGAGAAACTCCGCGCGATTGTTGCTGATCTTGCTTTCGATATTCGCGATTTCATCTGATTTGTTGAGGACCTGAGCTGCCTCCAGTTGAGCTTGCAGTTCTTGGTCTTCCTTTTGGCTGGTGGCCGCTTTCGTTAGGGCGGCCTGAGTCTTGGGATCTTGAGACTTCATTTTGGCCAGAGAGTTCTTGGAGAGGGTGTTCATGGCCACACGTCGCTGTTGGTACTGCAGGGCCTCCTCCACTCGCCCGGACTGGCTGAGAAGCCGGATGAGGGGGTCGTAGGCGGCGGCGATAATATCGAAATCCAGGGAGCGGAGCGAGAGAAAGGGCGCCTCCCGTTCGAGTCTTGCCACGACATCCTCATAAAGTTTGACGGCTTCATCAGCAGAGCCCGTTTTCTGAACCAACTTTGCCCTCAGGAGATCGGCAACCAGGACTTCCAGCGGCCTGCTGAGCTTGAGAGCGAGTCGGCGAGCTTCATCCAGAGCAGCCTCCAGTTTCTCCGGCTGGGCGGGAACAGTACCTTTGAGTCGGATGGCGACGTTTTCCAGGAGAACACTCAGGAGGGGAATCTCAAGTTCTGCTTCCTTCAAAATTCTAGCAGCTGCGGCGTAGTTCTTGAGAGCTCTGACCTTCTGGCCTTGAGCCAGTTGGATTTTGCCCTTGACCTCGGCTGTGCGGGCTCGGAAATAGGCAAGACCGGTAGGACGAACGTTCTGGCCAGGCTGCGCTTTGTCTGCCAGAGCCTGTCCAAGACTCAGGACCTTAGTGACTCCCGAGATCCATTGAGCGGCCTGGGCGGGGTGGGATTCAGCAAGACCCTCGGCCATGAGAAGGGGATAGACGATGACAAGGCTTCCCGCTTCCGGGTCTTTGAGTTCCAGAAATCGTCCTAGCATGGCGGCGTCTAAAAAGTGGACAAACCCGGAGAGTTTCTTGAGCTTCTCTTCCTGGTCTTCCGGGCTTTTTAGAAGTTTCCGTAGATAGGCCTCCACCCAAATTTTGTACCAATTGTTAGCGCGAACCAGAGCGAGCGGTTCCAACAATTCCTTGCGAGGGATATTCTCCAGGGGTTTGCAGATTCTTGAGGCTTCCCGGGCCAGTTCTTCGTCGGTGGGCCATCCGGTTTCGGCAACCTTTTTGCGGTAGAGAAAGCTGAGGGCTGCGAATCGTGCGAGGGAAGCGTGGGGGCCATTGAGCTCTTTGGTGAGCTCCTCAACCTCTCGAAAGCTCCTCTCTGCCGCCACATATTCTCGTGCATAGAAACTCAGTGTACCTCGCGTGACGAGTATTCTCAGACGGGCGTCCTTGTCGAGAGGAGACGACTCCAGTGCTTCGATGATCGCTTCGGCACCGGCTCGATTCTGAAGAGCTTCGGCTAGAGCGAGTCGCCGGAAGAGAATGAGCTTAAGCCGTTCGCCCGTTGCTGTCTGCTGAGCCTTCCGATAGGACGCCTCGGCTTCTTTGATGGCTCCCCACCGGGCCAGGCGGTCGCCTTCCTCCACCAGATCTTGGGCCAGGAGTGGTTGGCAGAGAAGGCCTATCAAGAGTACTAAAATTGAGATTTTTCGCATGATCGGAAAGCGTCCCTCGGCTCCAAGTTTTACAGGGCGATTGGTTGAACCTTGTCGGGCCAGGGGCTACGGGTTCCTCAGCAGAAGTCGGGTCTCTATGAAAAATGTAGACTGGCTTTACCGACGCAACAGCTGTACTTCGTGCAAGAGAGCTGAGGACTTCCTTGAGAGTCACAAGATCGCCGTGGAGAACACGGTTGACTGCAAAAAGCATCCCCTTAAACCAGACGATCTCATAGAGAGACTCAGCTCGGTAGAGCGTGTCTTGATTACCAAGGGGCGCAAGCTTCTCGAACTGGACCCTTCCTCGGACCGAGAAGAGATCGTTTCTATCGCTATCGGTCGTTCAGGGAATCTTCGTGCTCCGAGTCTCCAAAAGGGGGGACTTCTCATCGTGGGGTTTTTGGAAGAGGCCTACCAGCAAATATAGGACCTTTGTTTACAAATTCGCCAAGACAGGTCTGACTAATTGAAGCATTTTGTGTAGGTTATGCAGATACAAGCGAATCAAAAAGCTGCCTTTGTGGGCAAGCGATACACCATCGACACTTTCCCTGAGGATCCGGAAGGAGAGACCCACGAGGTTGCGCTTCTCCAACTTAGCGAGGACGGATTTCAGTTGGAGGGCGAGGTTTATGGCGTACACTATCCTGCAGACACTCGCGGAAGTTACCAGATCAAAGATGGTTTTCTAAATCTTGATGCCGACGGAGATGCACCCGATATGCAGCTTGAGATCGGTTCCAACGGTCCGGAGCATTTTTGGCCCGGTCGCGATATCGACATCAAAGGGCTTCCCCAGTGGGATAAGCAGCAGATCACTTTCCACCGGGTCCCCGACCCTCAAAGTTTTCAAGGTGAGCTTTCCCAGCATGAGAGAAATCTTCTGGGCCACCACGAGTTCGAGTCCCCTCGAATGGGCTCATTTTCCATGCATCTCAACGAGGATCGAAGTGGAACTATCCAGGGCGAACTGAAGGGGAAAGACATCTCCTGGAACGGCCGGTGGCTCTCAACTCACCCCATGAGCTATTTCGTCATGGAAGGAACAGACCAGTTTCTGGCCTGGCATAACAACCACGATCATGGCAACCACGACAACCCGAATCCAGATCCCATCAAGGAGATCAAGGATATGCCGGTGGATGTCATTGTGACCACAACCGGAGAGAATTCCGACATTAGGAAAGTCTATGGTATGGTCATGAATCCTACCGGAGGCGATCACGACCATCACCACCACAGTTAAAACCATACGCGACCCCGTCCACGGGGATATGGAATTTCCGTCGACCCTCATGCGGTTGGTGGATACTCCGGAGTTTCAGCGTTTACGCGGTGTCCATCAGTTGGGCACCGCTTACTTTGTCTATCCCGGGGCGGTCCACACTCGATTCGAACACTCCCTGGGGACCTGCTGGTTGACCTCTCAGATGTTGGATCGGCTCCAGATCGAGGTCTCCGATCATGATCGCATGGCGACTCTGGCCGCTGCCCTCGTCCACGACGTCACTCATGTTCCTTACGGCCATACGCTGGAGGACGAACGAAGAGTTTTTGAGCGCCACGACACGGCTCGGCGGGTGAAGAAGTTCTTGCCTCAGGGAGAGTTGGGCAAGCAATTGAAGGCTCTGGGCTTGCTGGAAGACGTTGTGCGGATTCTTCTGGACAAGAGTGATTGGAAGAATCGTGTTTTTGCCGGCGCCGTGGGCACGGATCTTCTCGACTACCTGGCCCGGGATGCTTTTTTCTGTGGGCTGAGCCAGCGTTACGACTCCCGGATATTTCATCTCTTCAAGTTGACCAACGAGGCCAAGCCGGTGCTATACCTAGAGGCTCAAAAAGAGGGTGTCCTTCGGCAGGATGCGCTGTCTGAGATCATTCATCTTCTGCGCATTCGGTATTTTCTCTCCGAGCGCGTCTATTTTCACCATACCAAGACTGTCTCCGGTGCGATGGTGAGCCGCGCCGTGGAAGCGGCGGTGAGGGAAGGATTGACTCTGACCCAAATTGCCGGAAAAACCGATGAAGGGCTCCTGAGTTTATTGGAGTTCAAGTATGGTGAGGTTAAGGTCGTTAGGGCTCTGTTGAGGGCTCTGCGTGGTCGCCAATTCTATAAGCGTGTCTACCTACTCACAGCGGACTTATCCCTGGAGCGCCGCCAGGAGATAGTGAAGCTCTATCATGAATCGGCCGATCGTAGAGCGCAGGCCGAGCTTGAATTGGCGCGGAGTCTCAAGCTCAAGAAGGAAGACCTCATCATCTATTGTCCTGCTCTGAAGATGCAGCTCAAGGAGGCGAAGTTGCCGGTGCGTGTAGATGATGGGCCATGTCGGATGCTCGACTCTCTCCCCGTCGATGAGATCGGGATTCTCCAAGAGCGGCATCGTCGACTGTGGAAGTTCTATGTCTTTTTGAATCCTGAGAAGATGGCCGTGGCCGACAAGTTGGCGGCGGCTTGTGAGGCCTATTTTGGGGAAGCCAACCATCTGCCCAAGTATCGATCCGGACAGTTGTTTCTGGGAGTTTAGAGCACTGCTCTAGACCGATCGTATAGGGTCGAAAGAAACCGCAGTACCTGAGAAATTTTGTTGTGCGCTATGATAATGGGGATATGAAAATGAAAGACGTAGCAAGAGAAATTGTTAACACTGTACCCCGCGACCAACTCGACCAGGTAGCCTTCGAGCTCCGCAAGCTTGTGGACCACCTCCGGTGGAAGCCTTCCAAGAAGAAGCGCAAAAAGTCGGAAAACTGGTCATACTAGACCACTAATGCTTAAATCGCTAAAATCAGGTAGTCATGGGATGGGCTACGCCGTACATAGAATTATTGCAACAGGGCGAAACCGTATCGTTTCGCCCTCGTGGCAATTCCATGAAAGGCAAAATCGCTTCCGGTCAGCTGTGTACCGTGCGACCCCTCGAGGAAGAAGAAGACCTGAAGAAGGGCGATATCGTGCTGTGTAAGGTGCGAAGTGCCCAGTATTTGCACCTGGTCAAGGCCGTGCGCAGCTCCCAATATCAGATCGGCAATAACATCGGCGGGATCAATGGCTGGATATCGCGGAATGCCGTTTTCGGCAAGCTTGTGTCGGTGGAATAGCCGACTCAAGGTCCTTAGTAAGCCGTAAGAACTAAAGCGACTGAAAGAGTGCGATCAGCAAGGCGATTACAACGGTTACGGCAAGTCTATGGGTGAACGGCATGTAGGTCTGTTTCATCATCTTATCCTATATTAGAACCATCGGCTCGCCCTGGGCTCTGATTTAGGGGGTCGGATGTTAACGGTTTGTAAAACCTGCCGGTGCGGCTACTCGCCGGAGTTCTCGGAAAAGTCGACCTTACAAGAACCACCGTAGGGAACACCCCGATGCGACGAGACGAGCCCGTAGAGCTTGTCGGCGATAACCTGGTGCTTGGGGAGTAGTCGGAAAAGAAAGACGAACGGTGCCGTAAGGGGCAAGAGGGAAGCGAGTTTAAGGATGCCTTCCCCCCTGGAGTAAACGCGCCCCTGGGGATCGACGAGATGAGAGCTTGCCATGCGCTCTTCAAAAGTGATGTGCCCAAGGTCGACATCGGCGGGGTCGCTGAGCAGAGGCAAGAAAGCCACCCTCTTCGACCAGTCGAGGGCCACCCCCAGCCTCTTCAGGGAGTTACACAATTTGCAGTGGTCGTCCCAGTAGAATCGGTATCCGACGGGAAGACGGTTACTCACTTGGAGGAACGTAGCCTTCGGGCGGCTTAGCCGTATCTTTAAACAGAAATTGGTCGATCTGATCGAAGAAAATCTGGTTGGTGGAGTCGTCCATCAGATCCAGTCGCAATTCGTTAGTGACCATGATGAAGTGCTCTTCGAACATCTTCCAAGCTTCCGCTGAGACTTGTTCATGGATTTTTTTGCCCAGGGGCCCGGGGATGGGCGGCGAGTCGAGAGCCGGGAGATCTTGTTTTAGCTTGACGCAGTGAACGATGTTTTCACTCATGGATAATTACCTCTGTTGGGAGGGCCGTTCTGCCTCGAGAAGGTGAACTCCTAGGCTAGAGAAGTCCCCGCTGTTTAAGAACTTCGCGAATCTTGTCTTCCTTTTTCCGTCGACCGGTCATCTTTGTGGTCCAGTGGTCGGGAGACATACGGTCCATAAGCCATATCGTGTAGAAACCCAATCGGTTGGCACCCACGATATCCGTGAAGATCTGATCCCCCACGAACACCGTTTCCTCCGGCTGGGAACCCATAAGCGACAACGCTTTACGATAGGGCGCCGGTTTGGGCTTTCTACCGAAGAAGTAGCACGGCACCACATTCTTAATCTTGAGCTTGTCGGCCAGAACCCGAAGTCGGCTCACTCGGCGCCCGGGGAAGATCACGTTACTGACCAGACAAATGTCCTTGAGTTGGTCCCAACCGCGTATCTCCTCAAGTTTCTCCAGGACTTGAGGGGCAAAATCCATGCCGTACTGGGTGATAAGCGTGTTGTCTAAATCCAGGCAAAGATAGCGGCGAGAACCTGACAGGACCTTAGAGAAATCGATGTTTTCAAATCGCGGGACGGCGAGATCTGGGATGCAAATGTCATTCATGGGTGTCGACGGAGAAGCTCTCCGGTGCGGAACGCTTTCTCACCGTCTTCTGATCAACCTTGCCACGCCGGGAAAGGATTTCGACGGCGGCTCCAGCGGCACTCTCCAATTTGATCTCGTGCATGCCGATGGAAAGGACTTGATGGCAGTGGTTCCGGCTCCAGACGTAGACCCGTTCATTGGATTGAAGACTGAGAACGAAACTCTTGGAAAGCTCCTCACTGTTGCCGGAAACTCGAGGATCGTCGAGAGTCACGATGGGCTGGGAGAGTCCGGCTTTTCGCAAGCGGTTGAGGACTTCCGGACTGACCGACTCCACATGCTGTTCTTGCTCTCCCACCACCCCTTGTGAACGTTTCTTGGATTGGGCCTCGGGGGTTTGGCCGATAGACAGGTTCTGACCAATGATCCCCGGGAGCACCGACATTCCGAGAAAAGGTTGATGAGAGGGAGAGCTTGAGCCTCGCCGACCGGCCTCCAATTGAGCTTGATCTTCACGGTGCTCGGCTAACTCTTTGGCTTCTTTCTCCTGAGTGGGCTCTGCCTGCTGAGCCTTTTGCACCACCGAAGACATGGCTTCGTCGAACTCGTCGATTTCGTCCCGGTCTTTATTGTTGCGGGTACCCGTGCCGATGGCGAAGCTGTCGGCTCGCTGCATGAGTCGTTTTCGGTCGCCGTCGGGAACGTCGTTTATGCCACTGGGGGGAAGGGCCACAATCGTTTAAGTTCTCGGCTCCCAGAAAGTTCCCTAGAGCAGCAGAGAATTGCCCTAGTATATCAATAGCCGGGAGGTCTACCCCCATCCTGGCTGTCGAGGGGGGGATGGGGTGGGAATTGGCCCGATCCCGGAGGGGGTGGCGGGAACGAGCCCGGACGGTTTCCCGGGAAACCCTCGCCGGGACGATTCACTCCGGGAGGTTTATGACGTTGTTGACCGCGGCGTTCGCCGACCCTTGGGGGAAACGGAGGACGACCCTCGGGATTATAGACGGGAATGTCTTCGAGACCCTCGTCCATTTTGGGAGAAGCCGCTTGAGCCGGGATAGGCTTGCTGGACGAGGTTTGCTGTTTCGCTTTGGGATATCCGCTCTGAGGGAGCTTAAATTCGGCACACTTTGCCTTGCTTTTAGAGTCGGATGTGATGGAAGTCGAAGATATCGGAGGAGGGGCAGGTGCTGTGGCAGGCTCGGGATGATAGGACCGTTCGCCCGGCCGAAACCCTTGAGACGGAGGTGGCGGTGGCGTCAGGTTTCGATTGCGTTCTGCCATTTGGGAAACACACTGGGCAAAGATGTGATGAGTCTCCTCGGGAACTTCCTGGCGCGTCGTGCTGCAGACAGACCAGATCGTGGTGACGCGTTGGATAGCCACCTCCGGTTGGCGTGCGAGCATGGCCGCTCTGGCTTCCGTGAGGAGATTCTGGATTCGTTCCGAGATCTCCAGGTTTAAGTGGGCTGGCGAGGCCTCTTGGGGTTGCCACGCGGTCGCTTCGGAACCGGTCACCTCGTGAAGGTAGAGCAGAGACACAAAAACAGCTAGAACCCAGCCCGCTATCGTCAGGCCGGCATCAAACTTTCCTTTACGGGGCAATTTGTTGGTTTTCATCGCTCCTCTACCTCCTACTCAGAAGATAGTGGATGAATGTGGGCAAAATATGGAGAGTTCTACTGGGCGTAGCTGAAACGGAGCCTGGCCAGCCAGAAGAACACGCCCGCCAAAATCAAGTAGACCGCTCCCACGCCCAGCGG
>JYMV01007125.1_pt1 | contig 11861 bp, 10 predicted proteins | sample 338911 | NCBI WGS metagenome assembly JYMV01 (sample SAMN03354496, study PRJNA234377) | hydrothermal vent metagenome | biome: Deep sea; feature: Hydrothermal plumes at the Eastern Lau Spreading Center, Western Pacific Ocean; material: Seawater | place: Tonga | collected 2009 | depth 2000 m m
ACGACTTGAAGACGATGATGAAACGATAGCGGAGGTTGCAAAGGAATCTAAGGCAGTCAAACAAAAATTGGAGAAGCTCGAGTTCCGGAGAATGTTTTCCGGTGAGGCGGATGAAGCCAGCGCTTTTGTCGATATCCAGGCCGGTTCTGGAGGAACCGAAGCGCAAGACTGGGCAGAAATGCTATTGCGAATGTATTTGCGCTGGTCAGAATCAGGTCGATACTCGGTCGAACTGGTTGAAAAGTCCGTGGGTGAGGTAGCCGGCATCAAAAGCGCGACCATCCATGTCAGTGGCGAGTATGCTTATGGTTATCTCAGAACCGAGACCGGTGTTCACAGACTGGTCAGAAAATCCCCTTTTGATTCGGGGAATCGGCGACACACGTCATTTGCCTCTGTGTTTGTTTATCCTGAGGTGGATGATCGTTTTGAGGTCGAAATCAATCCTGCAGACCTTCGAATCGATACTTATAGGGCAAGCGGTGCGGGTGGACAGCATGTGAATAGGACTGATTCTGCAGTCCGAATTACGCATCTTCCGAGCGGGATTGTTGTGCAATGCCAGAATGATCGTTCCCAACATCGTAATAAAGCAGAAGCCATGTCGATGCTGAAATCACGACTCTATGAGGCGGAGATGCGTGCGCGCCAGGAAGAGCAACAGAAACTGGAGAATTCTAAAGCGGATATCGGGTGGGGCAGTCAGATAAGGTCCTATGTTTTGGATCAATCTAGAATCAAAGACCTGCGTACGGGTGTGGAAACCGGTAATACGCAAGCCGTGTTAGATGGTGAGCTTGGGCAATTTATCGAGGCGAGTTTAAAGGCTGGTTTATAGAGGTATTGAAGAGATAGAAACATGGTAAAAGACATAAATGACCAGACCGTACAGAGGAAAGAGAAACTGTCCAAGTTACGCCAGCAGGGCAATCCATACCCAAATGATTTCCGCCGAGACAGTTGTGCAAAGGATGTGCTTGAGCAGCATGAAAGACTCGCCTCAGAAGAGTCCGAAACAAGAGGTGGCGAAGTCAAATTGGCGGGACGACTTATATCCCGGCGGATTATGGGCAAAGCCAGTTTTGCACATATTCAGGATGAGTCGGGCAGAATCCAGTTGTACGCGCAGCGCGACAACCTGCCTGACGGACAATACAATGAATCGTTCAAAAAACTTGATATTGGAGATATTATCGGCATCATCGGGAAGCCATTTATAACCAAGACAGGCGAGTTGACGATCGAGTTGTCTCAGTTTCAACTGTTGGTTAAATCGTTACACCCACTACCCGAAAAACATCATGGGCTGACGAACGTAGAAATTCGCTATCGTCAGAGATATATAGATTTACTGGTCAGTGAGACTTCACGAGACGTATTTCGTAAGCGGGCAGCGACCATCAGGTCGCTTCGTAAGTTTCTGGATGATCGGGGCTATATCGAAATCGAGTCGCCGATAATGCAAGCGATCCCCGGTGGTGCAAATGCAAAACCTTTCGTTACGCATCACAACGCACTCGATCGGGATCTTTACCTGAGGGTTGCCCAGGAACTCTACATTAAGCGCTGTATGGTCGGTGGTTTTGAACGGGTTTACGAATTAAACCGGAATTTTCGTAACGAGGGGTTGAGTACTCAGCACAATCCAGAGTTCACGATGCTTGAATACAACGAAGCCTATCTTGATTATATCGACTACATGGATCTGACCGAAGAGATGCTCAGGACAGTTGCTCGGAACGTAAATGGCACCACAAAGCTTGAGCATGAAGGGCACAGTATCGACCTCGCTCAGCCTTTTGAAAGGCTGAGCATGGGTGAGGCTGTCCTAATGTATAACTCCACACTTTCCAGCGCTGATCTTAAAGATCAAAAGACGTTGGCTAACATACTGGTAACGCACGATGTTGAGCTCGATTCAGATTTGTCGGTGGGTCAGATGTTGATGGCGCTGTTCGAGGAAACCGTAGAGGATCACCTCATACAACCGACCTATATAACTGGCTACCCGGAGGTAGTCTCGCCCTTGTCCCGGCGCAATGACGATGATTCCTCCCTGACCGATCGGTTTGAACTATTTATAGCGGGACGGGAGATGGCTAATGGATTTTCAGAGTTAAATGACGCAGAAGATCAGGCGAAGCGATTTGAGCGGCAAGCGGCCGCGAAGTCATCTGGAGATGAAGAGGCTATGTTTTTTGACCAAGACTACATCACCGCTCTGGAGTATGGTTTGCCACCCAACGCGGGCGGTGGACTCGGTGTTGACCGTTTTGTAATGCTGCTGACGGGGTGTTCGTCGATCAGGGATGTGTTGTTGTTCCCTCACCTGCGATCTGACAACAACAATTAGGGTGCTTTGATCTGTTCTTTGATGCTGCTCTGATTGCCTGCGAGTTACCATGATCCGGCCACTGGAACTGTTGATTGGGTTGCGCTATATCCGAGCCAAAAGGCGCAATCATTTTATCTCCTTCATCTCGCTGACCTCGATGATCGGAATTGCCATCGGCGTGTGGGCATTGATCACCGTTTTATCCATCATGAACGGGTTCGAACGAGAACTGAGAGAAAGGATACTTTCAGTCGCATCACATGTAACGGTGAGTGGTCACGATGGATGGCTTAACGACCAGGGTACGGTCAATCACGAGATCACCAAACAATCGGAAGTACTTGCTTCAGCACCTTTTATTCTAGGTCAGGGCCTTTTGATGGGAGGCCGAATGGTCAAAGGCGCTTTGATTCGAGGCGTGTTGCCCACAGAAGAGGCTGGCGTGTCCGATTTGTCCGACAGCCTGAAACAGGGCAAATGGAATGACCTCGAGTCGGGAAAATGGCAGATTGTCCTCGGATCCGAACTCGCGCGACAACTTGGTGTGGCGGTGGGGCAGAAAGTAACTCTGGTTGCTCCAAAGGGTCAGATTACCCCGGCAGGGCTTTTGCCCAGGCTTAAACGATTTACCGTAGCGGGAATCTTTGAACTGGGCATGTACGAGCATGATAGTGGTTTGGCGATTCTCCATTTAGATGATGCGGTTCGACTGTTTAAGACGGGGGGTGCAGTCAGCGGTTTGCGGTTGAAACTTGCAGATCTATACCAAGCGCCCCGAATAAGAGAGCAACTCTCCAGGTCTCTGGGAGCGGCGTACCGTGTAACTGACTGGACAATCCAGCACATCAATCTTTTCCGGGCGATAAAAATTGAGCGGCGGGTGATGTTCATTATTTTGCTGCTGATCGTTGCAGTAGCTGCATTCAATATCGTGTCTACTCTGGTCATGCTGGTAACAGATAAGCGCTCGGATATGGCTATTTTGCGGACCTTGGGTCTGGGACCGCGTAGAGTGATGGCGATTTTTATGATTCAGGGCACATTAATCGGGCTTATCGGAACTTTTATCGGCGGTACCTCGGGCGTAATAACAGCTTTAAATGTAGAAACGCTAGTTCCCTGGTTGGAGGGCCTGTTTGGTGTTGAGTTCTTTCCGTCAAGCGTATATGTGATCACCGACTTTCCTGCTCAGCTAAAGTGGGAGGATGTTTACCAGATTATCTCCATTTCATTTGTCTTGAGTGTTGTCGCGACGCTGTACCCAGCGTGGAGGGCTTCGAGAACTGATCCCGCTGAGGTATTGCGATATGAGTAACCCTTCGAATCCGATTCTGGAGTGTTCCGGACTATATAAATCATTTACAGAGGCAGGCGCCCTAGTTCAGGTGCTTAACGATATCAGCCTGACAGTGGCGGCGGGTGAAACCATTGCGATTGTCGGGGCCTCGGGCAGTGGGAAGAGTACATTTTTGCATTTACTGGGTGGTCTGGATAGACCAACACAGGGCAGCGTTGAATTATGTGGTCAGTCACTGACTGGTCTGAGTGAAAAGGCTATCGGCTTACTTCGGAATCGGTCGCTTGGTTTTGTTTACCAGTTTCATCATCTCTTACCGGAGTTTTCTGCTTTGGAAAACGTCGCAATGCCGCTATTAATTCGGGGTGAATCTCATACTTCAGCGTTATCTCATGCGTCACGGTTATTGGAAAAGGTAGGATTAAGCGCTCGAGAACATCATAAACCGGGCGAACTTTCTGGGGGAGAACGACAGCGAACTGCTGTAGCCCGGGCACTGGTGGGACAACCCGACTGTATCCTGGCCGACGAACCAACAGGAAATCTTGATTACGAGACTGCAAATTCAGTTCAAGAGCTCTTTTTCACTCTCAATAGTGAGTTCGGTACGAGTCTTGTGATGGCCACCCATGATCTTGGGTTGGCTCAGAAGCTTGATCACACCTACAAATTAGCGAATGGAAGTCTGCAGAATTTATCTAATTAGACCAACAGCTTGATTGTCCAGAGATATCTCATAAAATGTAGGCAGTAAAGATCAAGGACGATATCAGCAGGCAAGGATGCCGCGAATATTTACCATAGCGTTAGGTTATACAGTCGGCGCGCTGCTTATTCATTTGTTCGCCTCATTGACAGGCTTTTTGTGGGCTTGTTGTGCAATTGTTTTCTGCCTGCTTGTAACAAGGAGATGGTCTCATTATTTGGCTTGTATAGGGTTCGGTATATTGTGGGCCACAGTTTATGCGCAATACCAGTTAGAAGCACGTCCAGATCCGCATTTCCTAAACCAGCCAGTTACGGCAGTCGGAGTAGTAAACAGTATCCCGGTTGTTAGAACGATTCACACCCAATTCGACTTTAAACTTGATCGTCTAACCGTTGGGACAGTCACAGGAAACAGCCGGAGTAATGTTCGTCTGCGTTGGTATGGGGATCGACCGTTACTCGAACCAGGGCAGAAGTGGCAGCTCCAGATTAAGTTAAAGCCTGTTCGTGGGTATCGCAACGCCAGCACCCATGACCGGGAGTTGAAGTATTTAAGAGATCACATTCATGCAACAGGTTATGTGTCCAAAGGAACCCCTCTACTGATAGGAAAGCATGAGTCAGAGAATATTGTCCTCTCACTCCGCCATCGTCTCCGGCTGAAGATTCAAGATGCCTTGGGGGAACAACCTGCTCTAGGCATTATTTTGGCACTGGCTATAGGAGAGCGCTCAGGTATTTCTGCAGAACAATGGAAGATCTTTCGAATGTCAGGCATAGGGCATTTAGTGGCGATTTCTGGTTTACACGTTGGTCTGGCGAGTCTTTTGGGTTGCCTCATTATTAGGTTACTGTGGTGTGTTGGTCTGTTGTCGGGCGGAAATATCCCACGCCCGCACCTCGTATCAGCGGGAGGTCTTTTGTTTGGGCTGGTTTATGCAGCTTTAGCGGGATTTCCACTCCCGGCGGTAAGGGCGTTGACGATGTTATCGACGTATACGGTTGTAGGTGTCTTGGCTAACCGGCTGTATCGTCCTGAAGTCTTCCTTGGGCTTGCAATGCTAACGGTGGGTATACTGAACCCACTAGATGTGAGTTCTGCTGGGTTCTGGTTGTCTTTTGTAGCGGTATGGGTAATCTTCCGCGCACAAAAAGTTTATCGAGACAAATATTCGACATTGCGTCACCGATCATTTGGCAAAGGGTCGCTAAGATGGACGGTTCGTGATTACGTAGTCACCCTATGCATTATCCAGTTCGCTTTGTTTGTCGGTTTACTGCCGATACAGGCATTGTATTTTGGAAATATTTCCCTCATCTCACCATTCGTGAATCTGTTTTATGTTCCAGTTTTTGGATTTCTGATTGTCCCTTTGATTCTGAGTGGTTGCTTTATCTTGGTTTTCATTGGCGAATCGATTGGCGGGAAACTTTTGGGCGCTAGTGGATGGCTGATAACTCGGCTTATGGAACCGCTTGCCGTGCTTAATCAGCTTGGGTTTTCGACTCTCGATCTGTCCAGCAACCAGCAACTGCTCATCGTTCTAAGTGTGTTGATAGGCACCGGAATGTATGTCAAGCAACTTCGTCTAATCGTGATCGGAGTAGCAACAATCATTCTATTGGCCGGCTCAACTCTCACCTCTGACCTTAGGGATCATGAAGTACGGATGCGTGTCTTTGATATTGGTCAAGGACTGGCGATTCTGGTTCAGACACGCGATCACGCGATGTTGTTTGATACCGGGCCAAGTTACGGACAGTTCAGTACAGGAGAACGAGTGCTGTTACCGGCACTCAGGCGATACGGAATTACCCGGTTGGATCGAATAATAATTAGCCATGTTGCGGCAGACCATGCGGGCGGACTGGAGGCTATCATATTGAACCTGGCTGTTGATGATGTTCTATCCGGGGAAGCTGCGAAGCTCAAGAATGGTCGAGGTTGTCGCTCAGGCGAGACCTGGTTCTGGAACGAAGTCGAATTCCGAATTTTATGGCCGGTTGGTAAAGCTCGTTTGTCCTCCAACGATCGATCCTGCGTTGTGCAGGTAATTACTGGTGGCGGACGCATTCTTCTGACTGGAGATATCGAGGTAAAAGCTGAACAGGCTCTAGTCAGGGACTACGGAACCGAACTAGAATCCTCGGTGTTGGTGGTTCCGCACCATGGATCTAACACCTCATCTACACTATCGTTTCTATCTGCTGTGCGACCGAAAATTGCGGTTGTGAGTGCGGGCTCACATAATCGCTATGGACATCCCAGTTCAGAGGTAGTTGACCGATATAAACGACTGGGTATCCACTGGCTTAATACCGCGCGACACGGAGAAATCATCATCGAAAGTGGTAACAGAAGAAATACGGTCCGCACCTGGATCCAACGTCATCGACGTTTCTGGCACAGTTGATAACAAGCTCACCTGGACACACAGAGTGAGCACACATTGTCGGTAGAATCACAACCTGTATGGTAATTCAAGACGCGAGGTCCATTGGATGTTCGAACTAATCAGTAGCGGTGGGTGGTTAATGATACCGATCATTTTGTGTTCTGTGATCTCTGTTGCCATCATTATCGAACGATTATGGACCTTGAAGAAAGACAGTGTTGCACCTGCTGACCTCGTTATAGATATTGAACACTTGCTGGAGCAGCATCAACTGACGGATGACAGACTTGAAGAACTCGAACAGAGTTCATATCTTGGTCGAATTCTCGTTGCAGGGCTGTCTTTTTCTAATCAGGCGCCCGCCGATATCCGCAGGGCCATCGAGGAGGCCGGTCGGCACGTGGTTCATGAACTTGAAAAATACCTCAATGCGTTAGGCACAATAGCCGCAATAACACCCCTTTTAGGGCTGTTAGGAACGGTGATCGGGATGATCAAGGTGTTTGCAGCAATTACTGCGGTTGGTGTGGGTAATCCCCAGATTCTGGCGGGGGGTATCTCAGAAGCTTTGATCACAACTGCGGCAGGTTTGTCAGTCGGTATACCAAGCCTCATGTTCCACCGCTATTTCAAGGGAAAAATTAATGAACTCACCGTCGATATGGAGCAACATGCCTTGCGCCTGCTGAACCTGATGCAAGGGAATCGGAAGCTGTGAGATTCTCCCAGCATCGAGAAGAAGAAGTCGGAATCAGTTTAACGCCGTTGATTGATGTTGTATTCCTGCTTTTGATCTTTTTCATGGTTTCGACGACGTTTTCCAAAGAGTCTCAGTTGAATCTGCGGTTGCCGACCAGTGGTCTCCCTTTAGAGACGACGCTGGAGGAGGAGGTAATTGTGATCAGCATTTCAGATCAGGGCCAGTATGCATTAAAGCGTGGAAGCGATTCATCGGCTAAGAAATTTAATGGTAATGACGCAGTGGAATTGTCCGAGCAATTGCTGGCCCTTGCCTCAGGCTGGGAGGACCCGGTTGTCATCATTCGCGCAGACCGTATGGCTACCCATCAGTCGGTTATGACTGCATTGGATGCTGCTCAGCGAGTTGGTCTCCTCAAGCTGACCTTTTCAATGCAGAAAAAACCTTGAGTATCTTGACTCGGCTAACCCATTGAGCGGTCTACGTATATTCAAGCGACTACTGGGCTATGTCTGGCCCTACCGATTGGTATTTATGCTGAGCATGGTCGGCATGGTTTTTGTTGCTGGCGCAGAGACGGCGTTTGCTGCGCTTTTGAAGCCAATTATGGATGGCGGATTTATCGAACGCGATGCGGCCATGATCAAGTGGGCACCCGGTATGCTGGTTGTCATATTCTTGGTACGTTCGTTGGGATCGTTTTCTGATCAGTACTGTATATCCAGGGTTTCCCGTTATGTGGTTTATGACTTAAGGGCTTTGATGTTCGATCGCATGATCCGACTGCCCAGTCAATATTTTGATCAACATCCGTCGTCACTTCTGGTGTCTAAACTTGTTTACGATGTTGAGCAAATTGCTGTAGCTAGTTCGATAGCAATACGGATATTTGTTAAGGACAGTATTCTATGTATTGGGTTACTGAGTTGGATGGCGTATCTGAGCTGGCAGCTCACACTGGTGTTTCTCGTTGTCACACCGGTTGCGGCACTCATAATGCAAAAAGCCAATCGGCGATTCAGGAAGACAAGTGAAGCCATCCAACGATCAATGGGCTGGATAACTCATTCAGCAAAAGAAGCATTCCAGGGGCACCGCGTTGTTAAAGCCTATGGCAGTTACGACCATGAAAATGGACGATTTGAGGGGGCAAACCGTGATAACAGGGCACAATCGATGCGAAAAGCTCTGGTGGCATCGGTCAGCGTTCCGTTGCTGATATTTTTCGCCGGCGTGACCGTCGCGGTAATTATTTATCTTTCAATGAGTGGAGTTATCGAATCGCTTGTTAGTCCGGGTACTTTTGTTTCCTATCTTGGTGCGATCCTGTTGTTAATGGGTCCGGTCAAGCGGCTTGCCCGCGTCAACGAACACCTCCAAACCGGTGTAGCTGCTGCTGAAAGTGTCTTTGAGGTGCTTGACAAACCGATTGAAGCGACTGGCGGCAGTAAGACGGCTGATAAAATTGCCGGAGATATCGAATTCAGGAACGTCACGTTTCAATACGATATGACTGACAACAGTGCACTGAGGCAGGTCTCGTTTCGAATCAATCGCGGTGAGACCGTGGCGCTTGTCGGCGCTTCAGGCAGCGGCAAGACAAGCATTGCCTCTCTTCTCCTCGGATTTTATCGTGCTCAGCAAGGTGAAATACTGATCGATGGAGCACCCATAGAAGACTATAGAATTGACTTTCTGCGTTCCCAGATTGGCTTTACATCACAAGAAGCAGTGTTGTTTGATGGTTCGATTGAAAGCAATGTGGCTTACTCGGCTGCTCAGATTGACACGAAGGTGCTTGCTGAGGTGGTTGAAGCATCCAGGATATCGGCGTTTTCTCAAAAGTTACCGGATTTATTGAAAACGGCGATTGGGGAGCAGGGTATTAGGCTTTCCGGTGGGCAAAGGCAGAGGCTCACTATCGCCCGAGCACTCTACAGGTGTGCGCCGATTCTCATCATGGATGAAGCAACTTCTGCACTGGATAACCTTTCCGAGAGCCAGGTTAAGGAAGGTATCAAGGCACTCTCGGCTGAACGAACAGTGCTGATAATTGCCCACCGCTTAAGTACAGTGGTCGAGGCTGATCGAATACTAGTATTACAGGATGGCAGACTTGTGGAACAAGGTACGCATCAGCAGTTGCTGGAAATGAATGGTCATTATGCCGCACTGTATTTTCATCAGGAGAGAGGAGAGCTTCAGAGTACGGATCAAAATGCCTGATGGGTGCAGTCGCCAAATTATTGCTTAGGTCCTGGTATGCCCCGACGTGGGTTACGCCTCTATTAATACCTGTGAGTTTTCTTTATCGGGCATTCATGGCAGTTCGGCGCTTGTTGTATCAATCCGGCGTATTTAGGGTCCAGGAATTCGATGTACCGATTATTGTGGTCGGCAACCTGACCGTAGGTGGTACAGGCAAAACACCACTGCTCATTCACTTATCAAAGGAGTTGGTGGCGCATGGATTCAAACCTGGTGTAGTGAGCAGAGGTTACGGGGCTAAAGGACCTTACCCGGTTCGGGTAACTCCAAATACGGAAGTATTGCACAGCGGTGATGAGCCGCTGCTTATCGCCCGCAGCCTTGACGTACCGGTTGTCGTTGATCCAGACCGTGTGAATGCGGTAAAAGAAGTCTTAAAAACAGGCTCGATAGATATTGTGTTATCCGACGACGGTCTCCAGCACACTCGACTGGGGCGTCAACTGGAGATAGTAATCATCGATGGTAAGCGTGGACTCGGTAATGGTCTACTACTGCCTGCGGGGCCATTGAGAGAGTCCCCAAAGCGGCTAAACTCAGTGAACGTCGTTGTGCGTCATGGAGGAGTCCCCAAGTCCAGTGAATCTTCCATGGAGACGAGTTTAGGGGCTGTGGTCAATATCAATGATGGGCGAGAGTCGACTTTAGTATCCTTCGTAGAAAAAGAATGTGTAGTCCTAACCGCTATCGCGAACCCCGATCTATTTTTCCAACAGCTATCGGATGAAGGTCTTCAGTTCGAGCGTGTAAAATATTCAGACCATCATTATTTTTCTTTCGAAGACCTGCAAAGATACCAAAACAAGACCGTCCTGATGACCGAAAAGGACGCCGTGAAATGTCAGAACTTCGCCGGACCGGACTGGTGGCAGGTGGGTCAGGAAGTCAGAACTGGCGGTCAGGTTGTTGAATTGGTACTTCAAGCTGCAAGAGGTGGATCGGTCGCATGAGTTTTTCCTACCATATCGTGATTCCGGCACGCTTCGATTCGCAAAGGCTACCTGGAAAACCATTGCTCGATATCGCGGGTAAGTCACTTATCCAGCGAGTTTATGAATGCGCGCTACAAAGTGATGCAGACACGATTACCGTTGCTACGGATAGTCAGCAAATATTTGAAGCAGTAGAGGGCTTTAAGGGTGTGGTTTGCATGACCCGTAATGATCACCTGAGTGGTACGGACCGCGTTGCAGAGGCAACACAGCTGTTGGGTTTAGCTGAAGATGCTCTGGTGCTCAATCTTCAAGGAGATGAGCCCTTGGTGTCGCCTGTTTTGATCAATCAGGTAGCACGGACACTGGTCGACACGCCTGATGCCATGATCTCTAGCGCCTGTTGCCCGATCGAATCTCTAGAAGAATATCAGAATCCAAATGTCGTAAAAGTGGTCCGAAATCAACAGCGACTTGCTGCGTATTTTTCCAGAGCGCCGATCCCTTGGATGCGCGATGAAGGATCTTCAGCTCACTCAAGCATGCATTGGTCGGATGCGCGTCGGCACTTGGGTATTTACGCCTATAGTGTGGGCTACCTCAAACGATTTTGTGAACTGTCACCTGCTCCAACCGAGTTGACCGAAAAACTAGAACAACTCAGAGCGCTGTGGCATGGCGATGCCATAGTGGTGTGTGACGCGAGCGAGGTCCCAGGACCGGGGGTAGATTCCCCGCAGGACCTTCGACGAGTCGTCGAGTATTTCGAGTCACTGCCGGCGACAGGGTGAAATACACGGCTGACTGACATGATGATAGGGCCACTCATGGTGGGTGTGGAAGGCCAGGCATTGTCGACACAAGAGAGCGACTGGTTGGCACACCCATCGGTCGGGGGTGTAATCCTTTTTAGTCGAAATTATGCCGGCCCAGCGCAACTCACTGATCTGGTAGCCAGTATAAAGGCCATCAAATCACCAAAGTTATTGGTTGCAGTGGATCAGGAGGGGGGGCGGGTTCAAAGGTTTGTTGCTGGGTTTACCCCGTTGCCGCCGCAACATCATATTGGAGTGCTTTTTGAAAGCGATCCCTCCGGTGCCGAGGAGCTCGCTTGGATCCTAGGGCGGGTCATGGGTTTGGAATTGAGAGCAGCCAACATTGATATCAGCTTTGCTCCGGTGGTCGATTTATTCAAAGACGACAGCAGTGCTATTGGCGACCGCGC
>JYMV01009624.1_pt1 | contig 11860 bp, 10 predicted proteins | sample 338911 | NCBI WGS metagenome assembly JYMV01 (sample SAMN03354496, study PRJNA234377) | hydrothermal vent metagenome | biome: Deep sea; feature: Hydrothermal plumes at the Eastern Lau Spreading Center, Western Pacific Ocean; material: Seawater | place: Tonga | collected 2009 | depth 2000 m m
AGGAAACCCGGTTCAGACTATAGTTTCCTAAGGATAAACCGAAAAGCAGTGAGAATACTATTTAATTTTGCGGCCTTAGTCAAAAGATATATATTATTTACAGAAAACGATGATTGCTGGAGCAATTTTCTGGCCCTACCCAAGAATATGTTGACACTGATCCTAGATACACTTCATAGATTGTTCTATATATTGCCTTTAAAACCTCGGCAAGTGCAAATAGAAATCACTAATCGGTGCAATATGGATTGCCCAATGTGCCCACGAGAAGTTCTTGATATTGAATTGGAGCATATGGACTGGGATAAATTTGTGACCGTGGTCGATAAATTAAAGGAGCGAGAAAATATCACGCTTACCGGTTGGGGGGAACCGTTTCTACATCCACGTATTTTTGACATGATTGCCTACTGTAAAGAACGTGGGCATCGAGTGATGATAACCTCCAATGGGCTTTTTCCAAAAGAATCGATCGCGAAAGAGATTTTAAATTCTGGGCTTGATGAGATCACTTTTTCCATAGATGGAGTTGAGGATAATAACGTTTCTAATGGACACACCAGCAACAAGGTATACGAAAATATAGAAAAGATAGCGAGGCTTCGAGAAATCAGGAAACCATCAATTCGTCTTCAAGCTACTCTTCATGAAGGGTGTGAGAAAGATTTGTATAATGTTATAAGGTTTGGGGCGCGTATAGGTGTTGAAGCGGTAAATGTAGGTCGTATTGATCGTAAATATGCACCTGAGTTAAAACGGCCTAGCCCGGTGGAAGAGGAACGCATTTTTTATGAAGCGGATCACATAGCCAATGAGTGCGGAATCCGCCTTGATTGGTTACAGTATGCAGTTGGTACAAGAATGGTTCGGTTTTTTTACCGACTTCTAAGGAAAAAGCTTCACCAGTCTGGGAAATACTGTCTTAAAACATTCGACTATGCCTATGTGAGCCGAGAAGGTAACGTTACTCCCTGTTGCCTTTTGCCAGAGGTGAAAATGGGTAACCTGCTTGATGGAGACTTGCAAACTATCTGGCAAAATGAAAAGTTTAATCATTTCCGCAAAAACTATCGGGATACTTGCGGATCCTGTGATTTGTGGGTGATCGACCAAGTAGACTCCGACCAAGTGGTCAGGAAGAATCAAATACCATCTTAGGTACCTGCGTAATTTTTTTCGCCTGTCTTTAACCAGCCGCCAATTTTTTCATCCCCAACGAATAAAGAAAATTTTTTCTGTTCAGACACACTCTTCATTTACTTATAAATCGTAGTTGTCTATTCGGGTTTTTAATTCCAATCGTAAGTATAATGGGTCTTCCCGTTATCACTTATAGGACTGGTTGCAACCTTCAGCTAATTCATTTATTGTAGGTTACGCGTTTAGGTGGGTTTGATCTCGTATGACCACATTGCGCCCTTTCCTTAATTGACACTTATTAGGACCGGATGAAAGCAACTGAAAGTACTCCCGATATAATAGTCGATCGACGTCCCATGGTATTGGTGATCCTTGACCGTTTACGCCGAGAAATTTTACTCGCGCTTTTTTTTGCAGTATTTTTCCTTTTGATTTCATTAGAAGGGCCTGTGGATTTATCACGCGAAGGCTACAAGGTTTTATGCGTGTTTTTCCTTTGTGTCAGTTTGTGGACAACCAACCTAATTCCACTTTCGATTACCAGTCTGCTTGCAATCGCCATGATTCCGATGATGGGGATCATGAATGCTTCAGACGTGTATTCCTTTTTTGGGAATAAAGCAGTATTTTTTATTCTAGGCGTGTTTATTTTATCTGCTGCAATGATTGCCTGTGGTCTGAGTGCACGTCTGTCGATATGGGTGATAGATCATTGGGGTGCCAACCCATCGCGTTTGTTAATGGCGATTTATTTTTTGAGTGCCTTTAGTTCTTGTTTCATGTCCGAGCACGCTGTGGCGGCTATGATGTTTCCTATTGTCTCAGAAATTGTGAACACGCTTGGTCTGAGAAAAGAAGATTCGGTTTTCGGGAAGGGTATGTTTTTTGCGCTGGCCTGGGGATGTATTATCGGAGGCACAACAACAGTATTTGGTGGTGGGCGTGTTCTGCTTGGTGTGGAGATTCTTGAAAAAACTACCCACAACGCGAGCATTGGAATTCTAGAATACACAAAGTTGAGTTTTCCATTGGTCTTTATACTTTTTATCTGTGGTTGGGTTGTCCTCAAACTATTTTTCTCACCAGATATTACGGATATAGAGCCCGTACACCAGGTATTACAGAAAAAATTAAAATCAATGGGAGCGGTTACCATAAAAGAAAAAGGGATCGCTTCTGTGATGATTTTGACACTCATTGCTTGGTTTTGTTTTAGCGAGGATATAGGCATAGCCAATATTGCTTTGATCTCTATTGTTCTGTTATTTGTGCTAAACCTTATTAACTGGAGGATGGTTGAAGAGCACGTCAACTGGAGTATTATTCTGATGTACGGTGGCGCTATCTGCCTTGGTGAAGTTATGTCCGAGTCCGGTGCCGCATTATGGCTTGCTAAACACGCCTTTGACGGAACCACTCATAGCCCCACCATATTTTTACTACTAGTAGCAATATCATCCACAGTGCTTACTAATTTTATGAGTAATTCAGCGGTCATTGCAGTTTTGCTTCCGCCCGCATTAAGCATGAGTGATACTTATGGAATAAGTCCATCTATGGTAGCTATGACCGTCATCCTTACAAGTAATTTTGCCTTTATGCTACCAATAGGCACTCCCGCTTCGGCAGTTGCTTATTCATCACGTTTCATCAGTATAAGGGAGATGGTTCGGACAGGATCTCTCCTTAGTTTGCTTGGTGTGGTTGCATTTGCGACACTATTATTTTTTTATTGGCCGTTACTTGGATACCATTAAAAAAATATAGGCTCCAGTTTTGTCAGAGGCCATGTGCTTTGAGATTGAAGGGATGGTTGAGGCGCGATGCAACACAGTTTAGTTCACTCAAAAATCATCATTTCAAGAAAAGCACGTAGCCACAGGGCGCGCTTGCCTTGGGTTTATTCTTCGTCAATCTATTGACAATGAGCTTGCTCCTAATATAAAATCAGTTACTTATGGGCATAGTCAAACAAATCGGCGAGCATAGTATCATTGGCAATAGCCAGGGAATTCGAGATGTTTTCGGCGTTGTTGAGAAGGCCGCTGCGTCCGATAGCACGGTCATGATTTTTGGTGAGAGTGGAACGGGCAAGGAGTTGATTGCTCGAGCACTGCATCAAAATAGCAAGCGCGAAAGTAAACCTTTCATTGCTGTCAACTGTGGTGCAATCCCCGACGGGTTACTGGAAAGTGAGTTGTTTGGGTATGAAAAAGGTGCATTTACAGGTGCATCGCACACACGCATAGGGCGTTTAGAGCTAGCAAATGAAGGAACGGTTTTTCTCGATGAAATAGGTGACATGCCTGCCGCGCTTCAAGTAAAACTTTTGCGTGTACTGGCCGAACAGGAGATTGATCGGTTAGGAGGAAGCAAACCGGTTAAGGTTAACGTAAGATTTATTACCGCCACGCACCGTAACCTTGAAGATGCAATTAAAGAAGGGAAATTTCGAGAAGACCTTTACTATCGGCTTAACATTATCCCAATAGTCATACCACCGTTACGAGATCGGAAAAGTGATATCCCTCTATTAGTCCAGCATTTTTTGAAAAAATGTAATGAGAATCAAGATCAGCAGGCAAAGGTGATCAGCGATGAAACGATACAGATGCTTGCCAATTATTCCTGGCCGGGAAATATTAGGGAGTTAGGAAACTTTATCGAACGAATGGTTGTGTTGAGCATGGGGGGCAACATAACCCCGAGAGATTTACCAGAAAAAGTCTTGGGTGAAGTTCCTCGAGAAAATCTGCCGCCGATGGAAAAATCTGGATGCGAATTGTCTCCAACCGATATGTTGCAGAATGGGTTAAAGCAGTCCTTTTTTATAGGTTTGCCGGAAGGAGGAATTAATCTAAAAAATGCGGTGGAAGAGTTTGAGCGTGGCCTCATAACAGAAGCACTCGAAAAAACTAATTGGGTGAAGAACAAGGCGGCAGGTTTATTGGAATTAAATCGCACTACATTGGTCGAAAAAATCAAGAAGATGGACCTCAAGCGCTAGCAATCTTGGTTTCTAGCTCTCTAATTAAGAACCAGACATCTCCAGGGGACAATTATCCCTCATAGAGTTTCGATGCTATATCAGGTTTAAGCTGTTTTGATTTTTACTGTGTTGCGTTTGGAAAATAGGTCGAGTGTGGATTTGAGATAAACGGGGGTTCCTTTGATGGATTTTGATTCAAGTCATTTGGTTCTAGCCGTAGTGGCGATAGTCATTATTGCGCTGATTCGCACGTTGATTCGTGCAGGCAAAGAAATAAATTCCTCCGGTAAATTTCCAACTTCAAAAAACCGACAAAATAGTAAAAAAGAGGATGAGGACTCCTTGTAAAGTTAAATTTTAAAGTCATGGCAATGGATTGAGTATTGACACTAAGATGCCACCGAAACAAAATTTTTTTAAAGTGAGTGGAGTTTTAATACAAAATAAGGATAATTCAAAACATGGCTTTAGTATGTTTGTGAAAGCTATCGATGATAACCATGCAGTAATTTTGGTTCGAGATTATTTAAAAAATAACGCACCGGTGGGAAGTTCAATCATTCAAGGCATTGAAAAGGTAATTGAATAAGTGATGCAGGGAGGAGAACCCTATGGGTTGGCTTTTTTGAAGCGATTGCATCCTTAAAATCTATCTGGCTCCTCCAGGTAGATTTTTTTGTTTTTCCAAAACCACAGAGTGGTTTTGTCTTTATTCGATGCGAGCTTCCGATAGCCTTTTGCCTAAAGCAATAGCATCTTTTACAAATTGCTGAAATGCACGATCGGTATCTTTGTGCTGTGTTTGAACTTTAATCTTTTCACCGTCGGCATCTATCACTAAGTCCAACACATTTATACCGGGGGTTACATGATGTTTCCTGATTTCTAACTTAAGTTCATTAACTTCCATCGAGTTTATCTCCAAGTTGCTTGTTACTTTGTAAGGTTTTGAGACCTCAGTTTTTATCATTTCAAGGGAGTAGGGTCAAGTTGGATTTGTAGACGTTAGCTTCTGTTTATTGGGTTTATGGGTTTTGTTAGAGCAACATAGATTCAGCCAGTCAAATTACTTGCCAAACGATTTCACCCCACTATTGAACAAGATGGATAGCTACTTATGTCTTAAATATCAACAATTATAGACTCCGTGGTGATTCCATATAAGTTTCTAGTTATTGTTGGTCTGTACGTTGAGTTCCGGCTTGCTCCTGACCCGACTAGTATATAGAATACCCTCGAAGCAAGGCAGGTTTGGTTCTTAAATTGTAGGACGGCGATATGAAATTACTAGTAAATGGGAAAGAAGAAACTGTTTCCTGCATGGGAGAAACGCTGGGAGATTTACTTCTTCATATAGAGAAGGAGGGCGTACCACAGGGGAATGTTGTCAGGTCCATCAAAATTGATGGGCAAAAATCCTCTCCTGATTCACCCGAGGTTCAGAAGACACAACTATCAGAAATCGCGACCCTAGAGGTAGAAATTTCTACCCTGTCGGACATTATTAATAAAAATATAGAGAATGCAGATGCTTATCTAATACGATTGATTCCAGGGATAGAGAAATCGGTCGAACTATTCAGAATGGGCAACGAGCAAGAGGCCAATAAGTTTTTTATCAATATCATAGATGGAATCGACTGGCTTTCTCAGGTTTTAGACATGATTTTGACAGCGAAAGCAATATCTCCAGATACGGTTTTTGACGGAAAAAGTATTCAGGATCGGCGGGCTAGTTTGGTGGACTTGACACGGCAAATGGTGGATGCCAACAAAAATCAAGACTGGGTGTTGCTGGCCGACCTACTCGAGTATGAAATCCGTCCTTATTATCAGGAGTGGTCCAACCTCCTCCCTCACTTTCGTTCACATTAGATCTCAAGATCAACATAATACTCGTCAGGTTTTTTATTAAGTAGTTGAAAAAAATGTGTTTATTTTTTTTCAACTACTGGAGAAGTTTTTTTTAAGCTCTTTTTTTTAAAAAAATAGCTTTTGAGCTAAAGTTTTCCATGTTTTTTCCGATGGGGTAATAGTAAGGTTCTATGCTGAATGGATCATAGGGGAGTTAATATATTTTTTTAAAGGTTTTCAGGTAGAGGTACTAAACTACCTGTATCGTTTATCGGATTGAAAAACTTAAACTTTATGTTTTATTTGAAGGAAATTCTTACTAGAAAAAAGGCGAGTTCAAATTAGAGTATAAAGAATAATCTATAAACAATTATGTGGTTCATGAAGGAATAGGGTTTTCTATTTTTTTTGGGGGGTGAAAAAATGGCAAGTGGGATAAGTGGAGTAACAACGGACATATCATCACAGTTACACGCGAAAGGTGGGCCGAAGGCCAATGACCTGCAGGCAACAAAACATGAAGCGAAGAGCACGGCAAAAGAATTGAACCAGATTTTAAAAGAGAATCAGAAAAATGACCTAATTCAGAAAAATACGGGGCTTACACCTGCAGAAAAACAGGAGATAAACGATAAAAGTAAAATGTCTTCTGCAGATGAAATAAGCGTGAACCTTTCAGCTCAAGCTGAAGCTGCTCGTCAATCAGATTCGCGAATTGATAAGCCTGATAGTTCCGTTAGAGAGAAAAATCGTGCCCAGTTAAAACATCCAGATGAAGTGCGTAAGCCGAGCGAACAGCAAAATGAAATGATGGAAATCTTAAGTGGCAATACACCAGCCAGTATGGGCAATAGCATGGGTAAGTCTGAAAGGGCTACCGAAGGGGCTGGATTTGGTGGATACAGTAACAGGGCTGCCAGTGGGCTTGGGGGACATGATGAGGCTGTAGGCACTACAGCAAAGGTAGATCAGGATCATCCGCTCAATGCAATGGGAGCAAAAGCGCGGGCAGAGGGAGTTGAGCAGGATAGGCCACAAGAGACTAAACCGGGTCAACCTGAATCAGGGGTGGGTAAAACCGTCGATGAGATGATTTGATAAAATGTCTTAATTAAGGATTATTTTTAAGGAGCAAAAAGTTACGCCCGCCGGGTCACATCCGGAGGATTACCAACAGTTGAGCACGTGGATTCATTCCTAAATCCGATATTTCACCATCTTTAAAGCATACTGGGGAGTGTGCAGAGTGATGGAGAATTATCGATCTTTGGAACTAACTCTTTCTTTGCAGAAAGAGTGGCCTGCTTCCTTGAGGCAAGCCTGCCGAGCTGGAGCCAGCACCGGATATAAATACCTGGCAAAGGCTAGGTCGACGCGATATGGCGCCGACGAGCGTTTTTTTATTTCTAGTCTTGGCAAAGCTGTTCCTTGTGCTCTTATCGGAGACAAAACGGAAAATCTTTATTTTTTTCTGTTTTTTCTCGACTTGAGGGGCACGATGGAAGTTTCAGGTACTAGCAATTCATTTTTATTCACCTCCCCCTTTACCGTTTCTGGTGGAAATAAAGCGACCGTTAGCGAGGCAAAGGATGTCCTCAACTCTGGCGGCCAACCTAGACCAGGAACAAACGATCTTGTATTTCAATCATTAAATATTGTTGGAAGACGGGTTCCGGTTTTTGAAGGGGGTGGGCCATTGGCGGGTTTCCGTTTGGGCAATGCAGTCAACATTGTTACGGAAAAGTCAGAAAGAAATAAATTTTACATCGCTGATAATATTGAACGAAACAGTCGGTTTTCCGATTTGAAGGTTGAGCGATTAAGCAGTCTTCGCGCCTCTCTTCAAACGCTACGGGCCACCGTAAATGTTTTTCGCAATAACGGTGCATTTAATCTAAATGCAGCAGACTCGTCGCGCGAAGACCTCGTAAAAATTCAAGTAGGGAGAACCTCACCGACAGGAAGATTCACCGTTGCTCCAACAAGAAAAATGGTTAGCAGCACCTTGGCATCGGATGAGCAATCCTCACCTATAGAAGCTATTGGGCTCAGTGGAAATTTTTATGTTAATGGATTCAAAATCTCGGTCGAGACTACGGATTCGATTTTTGAATTAAGAGATAAAATCAATCGTGGCGAAGATACAAATAATAATGGCAAGTTGGACGGCGTTGAGGACATAAATAATAATGGGACTCTTGATGTCATTTTCTTCAGTGCAAGCGAATTTGGAGGAGGGTTCTATTTAACGGAAGACCGTAATGGGAACGGAGAACTGGACCCAGATGAGGACACTATTGATAACAATCGGTTGGATGGTGGAACTATAGAAAGCGGGGTAAAGGCATCAGTTGTCAACAATCGCCTGATTTTATCAAGTCTTGCTGGTGGGTCAACAAAGATAGACCTAAGGGACGACGATAATATTTTACTTCAGCTCGGTTTTTTTGAACTCAATCTCAAGGGACTTCCAATTCAAAAAGAGTTGCAGTTTGACGCCGACCAATTGCTAGTAAGGTTTCCATCGATCAACCTTAACGTCACACCTCGACCGGCATTGGTTGAAGTGGATAGAAGTTTTGCTGAGCCAGAAACAATTGAAAGTGATTTTAATGAATTCACCAATATTTCTGAAGACGCGATTATAACTGCATTAGAGGCGTCAGCGAGAAAATCAAATATTCAGGTGTTTTTTGATGCGACCAATGCCATTGATCAGATTAAAACTTTCTTCAATCACTTCAACGATTCCCTTCGTCAGATCAATGATGTTCTTTCTCAGTCCAAAGAATTTAGCAAAGATAAGAAAATACAGAATATACGCAACGATCTAACGATTCAACCTCAGGAAAAAACAAGAATTATTGAAAAGCGTAATGAGGATATAGATATATTTCGTGTTACTTCAGAAAATTTGCAGGAGATAGGGTTCGGAGTAGTCAACACGAAGAAAAAAACGGTGCAGGAGCTATCAACTTCTATAGCGTTGGCAAATATTTTGGATGGACCTGCCTCTCCTTTTTCAAATACGACAAAGGATGTCGCGACCCGATTAAATTCCGCAGGAATTAGAACAAGCAATGATAATACTTTTGTCGTTGACGAACCAAGGTTAAAAAAGGCGCTGGAGGTTAATGCTGAGGAAACGCTTAAGATTTTTACTGACGAAGAGGCAGGTATTCTTCCCCTGTTGAGTAAACAGTTGGAGAATTTGCTTAGAGAAAATCTTGGGGACTTGGATCAAAAAATCAATCAGGTTGTAATTCAAACAAAAACTCCTAGCTTGCCTCTAGAGAAACTACATAAGTTTACGGAGGTTTCCAGGTTAACCCAGACAGTTAAAAACCTTATCGCGGTAGTTTAAGTGAATATAAAAAAAACGAAGCAATTGATTCTAGACAGCTTGAAAAAGGAGGAGTCTTGTTTTAAAGATCTAATCGACAAGATAGGGGAACAAAAAAAAGCGATTGAAGATAAAGATGAGGTGCGGGTTCTTGAAATTATTGAAGAAAAAAATACGATCATAGAAATTTTTCATACCCATGAAGGTGAAGTAAATGCACGACAGCAATCATTGCCTCCTGAAGAAATTCAAAGCTTGGAACAAGAAGGGGAAACTTTAAAGACAAGCCTTGAAAAACTACTTGAGGCAATCATTCGTATGGAAGAGGAATGTGAGACCGAGATTGGTCTCAAAATGAAAGAAGTTGAAAAAAGGATTTTCGGGTTACAAAAGGGAAAAAAAATCGGTAAGGGATACGGTGGCTTCCTTAAAAACAGACCGCTTATCTCTAGAAAAGTTTGATCTGCTATGAGGAAGATTTAAATGACCTTGTCAATTATTCCAGTAAATCAGATTTTTGGAAAGTACGACCAACAAACTCGTATGGGTGAGTTGAACCGGAAAAATCCTGTCAAAACAGTCCAAAACCAGGTCGACCGTGTTACCATTTCGCCCGAAGCACTGAAGAAGCGTGCAATTGATGCTGCTCTTGCCGCGATCCAAAATTCAAGCCAAGTATCGACCGAGGCGAAGCCAACTTCAGAAGATAATGTTGAACTGGATTCTCGTGCAGATAAGACTTCTCAGAATACTTCAGACAGGCCTCATGAGCTTGGAAAAAAGAAGGAAGAGGGATTATAGGATCAGGCTGATAGCGTTAGAATAAATTTTTTGGAAAAAGCCGCGAATATTAAGGAGAAAGCAGCAGCTGCAGAAAAAGAACAGTATGAAAAGGAAGCAACGCCTTTCTAACGAGACGAAGCATGCTTCGAGTGACGGTGTTGAGTTGCTTAGCGAACAGTGCTGAAGAAATATTTAAACTAATGAATGGTTAAAGGAAACTTTTCTTATTCTGAAATTTTTCTTGAGGCTTGCGTGAGTTAAGAATTTCGTATACAACGTTTCCATGATCTGCATTCCTATTGTTGGTCCCACCCAGCATAAATCATTAGAAGATATTGCCGCTGCAGAACCATTGGCGGATATTCTTGAGTTACGTCTTGACCTCATGAGTGATTACGACCTTGATGCTCTTCTCAGTGCTTCTACAAAACCTTACATTGTTACTAATCGAACTAAGCGCGAAGGAGGACAATTTTCTGGGAGTGAAGAGGAGAGAATTGGATTGCTAAAACAGGCTATGGCAGCTGGCGCAGAATATGTTGATATCGAAACGTCCACTCCAAAGGAACTGTTAAAGCCATTCCTAGAATCCGACCACCCATCAAAGGTCATACTCTCGTACCACAATTTTACGGATACTCCTGAGGAAATAGTCCACCTATATGAATTAATGTGCGCGATGCCGGCCGATATACTTAAGATTGTTACTTATGCCCGTGACATTACCGATAACCTCGCTTTATTTGAGCTCCTTCACCGATCAAAAAAGGATGATAAAAAACTTATCGCGTTGTGCATGGGAGAGAAAGGAGAAGCAAGTCGGATTCTTTCGCCACTATTAGGCGGATTTTTAACTTTCGGTTCTCTAGCAACAGGTAAGGAAACTGCTCCAGGCCAGATTACTGGTGCAATCCTGAAAGATATCTACCGCGTATGTGATAAACGAGATTCGTTTAAAATTTATGGCGTAATAGGAAATCCAGTCTATAAGAGCATGGGATATCTTATCCATAACCGAGCATTTAAAGAAACAGGGTCAACTGATATCTATGTTCCTTTTCTTGTAGATAATGTGGAAAAATTTTTTAAAGGGTTTAGTCCATACTTTGAGGGTCTGAGTGTGACGATGCCATTTAAGGAAGATATCATGGCTGTAATGGACGAAATTGAGGAGACTGCTAAAAAAATAGGAGCGGTCAATACGGTGGTGCGCGATGGAAAAGGATGGAAAGGTTACAACACTGATTGTATGGGTGCTTTGAAAGCACTAGAAAAACATGTCGATCTTAAAAATAAAAACGTGCTCATTGTTGGTGCGGGTGGAACCGCAAAAGCGATTGGATATGGAGTTTATGAGAAAGGTGCGAAGATTACTGTCACCTATAATCGAGATAAAGAAAAAGGGATTCAATTAGGTAAAGAACTAAAAGCAAAGGTTGTGAGTATTCAGGAGGTAGATAAAGAAGAGATAGATGTACTTATCAACTGTTCGCCAGTTGGAATGAGTCCCAACCTTGAAGAAATACCAGTTTCATCCCGGTGCTTGCGAAAGGGAATGGTCGTTTTCGATTCTGTTTATAATCCTATAGAGACTCGTTTGATTCGGGAGGCTAAAGTTGCCGGATGTGTCACTATTTCGGGGGTTGAATTATTCGTCAATCAAGCTGTTGGGCAGTTCGAGTTATGGACCGGACAAAAGGCTCCGACCGACATTATGCGTGATGTTGTTGTGCGGGGACTTGACGGTAAAG
>JYMV01014991.1_pt1 | contig 11860 bp, 15 predicted proteins | sample 338911 | NCBI WGS metagenome assembly JYMV01 (sample SAMN03354496, study PRJNA234377) | hydrothermal vent metagenome | biome: Deep sea; feature: Hydrothermal plumes at the Eastern Lau Spreading Center, Western Pacific Ocean; material: Seawater | place: Tonga | collected 2009 | depth 2000 m m
ATTTAATAAAGTTTTTCATTTGATCACGCCCTGAACAGAGGACTCCCGTTCAATTATATAATGACCAAAAGATTTCATTTTACAATTCCTTTATCAATACTTCTTTAAACATATGTCACAATAAAGGCAATAATTCCAATTGGAATAACAATTTTATCAATCAACATTATAATTATAGAAGTCATAACATTTCTCCATATAGATATGAGGATGCGTCAAGTAGTATTTATCCATTATAATATTGTGTGCCAATCATCTTCAGGGTTCAATCCACTTGCAGAAATTAACTCATAGCCTTTATGTTGTAAATATTTAATTTCCACAGGGAACTTCATACGATTATCAAGTGCCATTTTTCCAATTACACATATTAAATGCCCGCCTCCCCCTTCTGTCCTACAGAAAACCAGACGGCATTCGTGCCCTTTCTCCTTCAGAAGTTTCCGACAGGCAATCGCAAAGTCATCACAGTCTCCTGTGAGATTATCGTAACTCTCTGGGAATCTCCAGTCTTCTTTTGTTCCATGCTGTTCTTCGTCCGAGACATATGTAAATCCGCCTTTGATTCTGTTGAATACAGCAAACACATCTATCATGTAATTATTAGCAGTCGGCATTGGGGTCGAGTTTTAGAAGAGGAGTCACCCCCACTTCTGGTGGACAGCAGGATTCAATTTCCTTCCACTCTTCGGCAGTAGAATTTCTCCACATCAAGCAGCCATAGGGTGGATCAACAACTTCTCCCAACTCTAATGGGCTATCGGCTTCAGGATTGAAAGGGTTTTCTGTCGGCGTCTGACACGCCACAAATATCATTATGATAACAAAACTCATCAAAAAACGAAACATTTTCTTTTCCCTTATTTTCTTCTATTTTCTATTTCTGAATATAATAAAAATGCAAGTAGGGTTGTACATAACCCCATATATAACGTAGTCATTATTTCTCCTTTTAAAAAGCAAGATTTTACTTGTTTTTGTTCTTTTTGTTGCTCAAGGCCTTTCTAAATGCAATTTGCATCACAGTTTCTGTTAAATCAGGTTTTCCAGGAACATCTTTTCGTTTTATGATCTTCCCTGGGTTTCCATCCTTTTCGGGTGTTGTAATAGTATACCCAATTTTTGTTTTAGGATTGAGTTTAACTCGCACCATCTTCTTTTTGGCTTCATCATATTGTCTTTGTGCAGCCTGTTCCATTTTAACAGAAGGATTGTGATGATAGTCTGGATTTCTTACAATCCTTTTATTAGATTCGACCCAAATTTTGGCATCTTCGACTGAAGGAATATTTCCTATACTGCGTACTAGAATATCCTTATTTTGTAAAGACATTATTAATTCGCGTTGCGATGTTTCGATATTTTTCTTCTCTGTGACACAAAAATCTATTGATTTTCCTCCTCCGTTTGGTATCCTTAAAACTTCGTGTTCGTAACTTGGTTGTGATTGTAAGACACTTTTAATGGTTTCTTTAATATTAACAAATGATTTTACAGTTATTGGTGTTTTTTTAAATCCATATTCTTGGATAGACACAACAATATCATCCACCCTGGGGTTTGATGTATGATTGCTCTCTATAAAATCACCAAAAGTTTTCATTTTATCCTCTCTCAACAATATTTATCCTTAGGGCGCTTTTGTAGAAACACCGGTCCAGTCATGCCCATGATTAGATCCTGCCTTTTTCCAATCTTGATTATCAGTACAAGAAATTGATAGCCCTGGAGGATCACATATAAACAGATTGGTGGTCAAAGGAATAGTTACAATTTGATCACCATCTAATATTAAATGGAGGTCTGAGGAGTTTCCACCAAAAGCACTAATAGGAGGATCAAATTTATGTCTATCATTAATTTCGGGAGCAATTGTAATTTTAGCATTTGTTGTATCAATATCAGAAATTCCCCACACTCCTTGGCCTCCACTATATTTTACGACCTTCTGCTGGGGATTACTATAAACCTGTACTGGTTCTCCATCGACACCAGGAGTTGTCACCTCACATTCTGGTTGTGTTCCTGTGCTAGAAACAGAGGCCGATGTGAAAGCAGCAACTTCGTCCCAAACGTTAGTAGTTAATTTTAAAACTAGAAGTTTGTTGTCTGATTGAAGTTCAACACTTTCAATTATTAGATCAGGGCGACATCTTTCGCTTGGAGCATTGCCAGCCAGACCGGGTCGGGGAAGAGCATCACTCTTGATTCTACTTCCATAATGTGGTAGAGGATAATATAACCCTGGAGATATATTAAGGGTTCCAGGAGCAGCCGAGTCAGTTTTGGTTATTGTGTACATTGGAGAATAGGTGACAGAAACCATGAGAGTATCACCAATTTCAGGTTGGGCAGCGGCGTCTAATGCAGATAATTTAAGCTGAGCATCACCTGATGCCATATTAGCTGTGGATGCACCAGGATTGTTGTCACTTGCATGATGGTATTGTTCTAGTTCCCAATCTTGTAACGTGATGTCAAAAGGATTCACACGATGTCCGAATTTAATACCACTAGTCTCATTCGAGGCGCCACCATAAAAAACACTATCTATATCACCTGTGTATGGAGACCCCTCTCTGACTGCTCCATGTATTATTAATGGCCATGTTCCTTTATTAGAAGTATAAAAATCCTGGGTGGTGCTGGGAAGAGGTTCTTGCAGAGGAGGAGATAGATGTAAAGTCCTATTGCCAGTGTCTACACGAATAATTTCATATGAACCAAGGGCCTCACTAGTAGTGGCATTAACTATTCTTATAATTTGGTCGTAGCCCGTCGGAAGGGTTCCTGTAAGGGCTGGAGTAATTTGAACTGATGCCCGGGAGGCAGAAAGGGTTTCATAACCAACAACTTCATACTCTCCCATGGTTGTATTTTTGGTTGTAATTAATTTTGCACCATTTAATGGATTGGGGAGTACGGTCGTGGAAGATTCTTGTGGATTGGCGGGATCACAGCCTGCTCCTCCAATACAAACATTTTGCCATGTATCTACAAATCCTGGCCAATCAACGGCGCTCCATGTGTCAATGTCAACATCAGCCCCAGATTTAAAAATTACCTCATTTGTACCTGTATTGACTGAATCCACTTTAAGATAGTCTTCATAGGGGAGAACATTTGATCGAAAATATGTTCTATTTCTAATTCCTTCACTAGAAGTAGAATTGTTTTCAAAAGCACAGTTCACGGCTATATCTAGGGTTGCAAAAAATAGGGGCTGCCACTCAAGACCAACGTTAGCCCCAACACCAAAGACACCTGGGTAATCAGCACTTGCAAAAGTCGTTGTTATTGATACTGCTCCTTGCGGATTGTTTATAATATTGTATCCTGTTACATATCCTAGAAGACTATTTGTGACCACAGCATTAGGAATCCCAACCCAACCCCCGGCCGGGGGAGGGAGGGAGGTCCCGGCGCCACAAGCATCCGCAGAGGTACTTCTCCACAATGTGACTGGTGAACCTATGGGAAATGCTCTTTTTACTAATTCTAGGTAATCCGTTATCCAAGCAAGCCAGTCCGAGAGGCCGATGAGCGGGCTCGGCCGGGGGCCTCTGGCATCAGTAGTTACTATAATCTCCGAGGGACCCACCCAATTCTCTGTACCTGATACATAAAAACCATTCAGATAACACCCAGCAACAGATTGACACGCGGCCGCGTCTCCAGTACAATTACAGGCTGTACTTGTAGGTGTGGACGTAAAATTAATACGTTCTCCTGGTTCAAATAGGGTAGCATTACTTACAATTACATCCACACTAGCAGCTGGTATACTAGCTTCGTTGACCGTGCCACCAGAATCGAAGATTGGCGCCTTATTCCAAAATGTAATTTCACTTCCTGGTGGTGTTGAAGTTTGCAAACTGCTTAGATCATTGACATCAAACTCTAATATATTATCACCTTCCATTATCATAGAATCGAACAGGTATACATCTGTGGGCATAGAGGATGCCGCCGCGACGGCCGACTTGGTTCCAATTAATGCCCCCTCTTTAAATTCATATGATCCACTAGCCGAATATATTAATGTTGTGTCTCCTACGGTAATACTTGCATCATCCACATCTTTATCAGTTAAATTATCAGGCATGGGTGATTGGAAACTAATGAACATCGATCTCGATTTATTCATACTTGCTCTAGCATCACCTGCACCTCCGTAAGACGCCGAAATCGGCAAATCTGTTGTAACGACTCCTTGTCCTGTAGTTAAATCAACATCAACTACTTTTACTTTAGTTCTAGTCCATTTTCCTGCATTTGAAGAAACACTATCAACCCAAGGGACATCAAAACTTATTTGATCCCCAGGATTAAATGCTGATGCATCAGAAACATTTATTTGGACATCTCCCAAATCTATAGTATCATCTGTGGTTGTTGTTCCTGTAGTGTGTGCCGCTTGATTAAAATGTACAAAATTGATTGCTCCACCAGGAGCAAATGGATGGAAGTCTTCAATAGGAACAGTATTTTTTACCCCGGCTGTCGTAATTGTTATGGTATCTTCACCCATTATTGGAGTTAACGCCAGCTTCCATCCATCTAATCTATGAAATGCACGCGGGCCGTTCGCCGCACGCAAATCATTAGGGTGTGTGCCAACTGGTGGACATACGCCATCCGACGAAGGCAATTCACATGAAACTGTAGTAAATGAATCGCCAATAAAAAGCCCTGCAACAGTATCCACTCCCGCCTGATCCTGTATTCCAAGGTCTAAAGTTCCGGGTATAGTATATTCATTTGCAGGATAGGATAATGGAGCAGAAACTGGAACAAATGCTCCCGGGTCGCTGGTTTCTTTTGATGAGCCCTGTGAAGGATAAATCGTTGGATCTGCACCAAAGGTATTTTCTAGAGAATCTAATGCTCGGTGGCCAACCACATGATTGGCAATAAGACTATATTTGGCCGAATCAACTAGTCTAGGAGTTTGTATTTTATTAAATTGGTCGGAAGCTGTTTGGAAACAAGTGTCGCCCATTCGACTTGAATTTCCGTAAACAGAACCCCCATAAAAAAGATTATACTGACCTACAGGCGGACAAATGTCTGGTCTAATTGATCTATTAGCTTGATACATCTGTCCTCGAAACCCTCCTGAATGATAAACTGTAGATCGCTCTTGACCTATGGAGTCAAATGTAAAGGAATTAAGATCAATTTCGGCGAATGGTTCTCCACTTCCGCTACCGTCCAAAACAGATGTTGCACTATTAAACAAAATGTAAGGTTGTCCTGGACTATCATTTTCACCATCATTATCTAAATCACAAACATCTCCAGTGTTCCCATCCAAGGCACATCTTGAATATGCCTGACATACCGCCACACTTCCACAATGATGGGAATCGTTAACTTGTCCAAAAAAAGTATTATTTTCTATTACAACTCTGGCCTGTGAATCTTCACCAAAGACAAGGCCGTCTGATACTGCATAAAGAACAAAAGGGCCTTTAGTTGAGTAGTGAGTACTGGTAGGATCAGAAATATTATCAATAGAATTGGACCTCCTATCGCTAGCAATTGCACCGCCTGAGAATTTAATATGACCACGCTTGAATTTTCCAACGATGCCGGCAGTATAGAACAGACATTCTGCACCAACTGTCTGTCTGGAAGCTTCTTTGTTTGACATACAAAGTTGGCCTGATATATTATTTACACCAGCCCCAACAGCGACATTATTGAAATATTGTTGATATGGAAGGTTTGTGCGAGGAAAGCTAGGTTCAGTATAACTGTTGAACCAACTCATAGACACAAATCTAGAGTCCATGATAGCTATTCCTGGTGATCCACTTTCATAAATAAAATCTTTCAAATATGCACTTCCACATTTTCCAGATGCCACTCTTGTTGTTTCGTGGTGGGGATAATCTGAATTTGTGGCCCCTGGTACATCAGACCCTGGAAACGTGTCATAATGTCTAGCTCCAGCCGAATTGTATTGGTAAGTCACTGCCGCGCAACCAACTGGATATGGATGCCCAATTTGAAAATTTATTCTATTTGCTCGTACTGCTCCACCTAAGAAGGACATATTTGCTGTCCCTCCTATTAAAAGTCCTACTCCAAAATTTTGAACAGTTAAACTCGGTACAAAAGTAGACCATACTTGGTGTACCATCAATCCTACTGTTTTATGATCGAAATAACAAGATCCGGAGAGGGCGCTTCCCCCTCTAAGAGGGTCGGACGCACAGGCTGCATCATAATAAAAATCTGTCATTTTTAATAATGGAACACCATTGTACCAAATCCCCACAAAGACATCTTTGTCTACGCCATCATCAAGTACACCATTCCCGTCTAAATCACTAGGATGGGGGACGCCCCATTTAAATCCATCAACATCTAATTGGATGGGTTTTATAAACTGTTCGTCATCAATCCAGCCATCACCATTTGGTGCTCCATATTTTGGACCATTGGTGGTCCCGACGGCAGTCCAGCCTGCATCTACTGCCAAATGGTCTGCTGTAATGGCGGTGTCTGTTGGTACTGGTTCGCCTATAGCCCAATGGTATCTATAACCTTTGCCTGTGCCGACATCCCATCTAGGTCCAGTCCCCGGCGTGACCATTAAACCAGAAGCATTTAAAACATCGGCTGTTCCTCGACCCCGGCACACATCGCCAGTGTTTCCTTGATCGGGACAAGAAGCAGAAAATGGATTAATAGTGCCTGGACTATAATTAGGTCCTATTCCCGTTATATTCTGATCACAACAAGACGGACTACCTATAAGGTCCAATCTAAAGTGGCCTGATATAGTAATATTCCCACCTTCAAAGGAAGCGCCCCGTAGGTATCTGTCGCCAACTTCAAGCAAAATCACCGCGCCCTCGGCTTCTGGTATTCTAGCTCCTCCATCACCTCTACTATATGTTATATTAACATCATTAAAATGCAAATTCAATTGCCCAAAATTTGGCGATTGGGATTGAGTTGTATGATAACAAGCAACCGGATATCCAGTCTTGATGTCAATGCCCGGACAATAATTTACATATGACGGACCTCGATCATCGTAGAGAACAGGATTGACTCCCACCACATATGGAGGGCTACCAACAGAAGCGATAGTCCAAATGGTGCTATATGGAGCCTCCATTAATATTCTAGTATATTCCCAGTATTCGAGGTCTTTATCAACATATGGAACCCCCAGAACCTTTCGTTTGGTGGCATGACCAGCATGAAGGCTCAAATTTCCTGTCACCATAATACTAAGATCATCATTTTGAAGATCGCCGTTGGAATCAGACCATGAATTCCACACATTTAAAGCGTCTTGCAATGCTCTTACTGCTGATTTGGGCGTCGGATAGTCTTCAAAGTCAATAATAATATCATAAGCATCATCAACGATAGCTGCATTTCCTACATTAGGGAAAAACATTAAAAAAACAACGCTCAATAAAATTAAGCAAGGTTTAACATAATTTAATACATTTAATAACATATAATAAACTTTCCTTTATTAAAGAGAAAAACTCTCCCCACATCCGCAGGTGTTTGTCGCATGGGGATTCTGAAAAACAAATCCCTTTCCGTTCAATCCTTCCTCGTAATCCAGAGTAACACCAGCGAGATAAAAAATACACTTAGCATCAAGATACGCTCCAAAATCATCTCCCAGTTTGATAAATGTATCATTCTTTGTTATGTCTTCCTTTTTCATGTAGTCCATGCTATAAGACAAGCCAGAACATCCACCACCTTTGATTCCTACCCGAACCCCAATAACTGACAGACTGTCCGGCTCATTGAACACGTTGTTTACAATATGAGTCCTTGCCTGTTTCGTTATGTTCAATAATGAAGAACCTATATTAATCATTGCACTTACAGTCTACACATTCACAATTTTCGCATTTACATTTATGCATGGCTTTCTCCTTTTCGATTTTTTCTAGTCTGTCTGCAATAATAACGGCTGCCCGGTCGAAACCTTTTACAATTGCAGACGAATATGCCTTTGAGGTACTCTCGATTGCCTTTGTAATTGCATCTGTAATTCCTGTATCAAAGATGCTCATGGCCCGGATCTTTGTTGCCTTTTTGGTCTATTTGGAAACCGTATTCTTCCCTTTATTGTAGACCTAAGTTCTGGAAACATTTGAATTTGTTTTGTTAAAGTTTTTAGTGTATCTTCTATTTTGGTTAATGCATTTAAATCATGTGGTTTGTTTGGATGGTCAAATTTAATTCGATTCAATGATGTTACTAAAATATTACCTACAGATACCAATCCGTCCCGATAATCAATAACAGACTTGACTGCTGCCGCACCAAGATTTTCATTCAGGTTGACGGCAAATTCATTAAAGGTTTTCATCCAATTTTCTCCTTATCATATATTTATATGATAGTTACCTCAGAATCTGGTATAAATGTATTTGCAAATGTGGCATCAAAAGTATCAAGATCACGATAAGTTGTTGCAAAGCATTGTTCGGCAATGACAAATGCAGTATTTGTGTTTTCAGTTATTGTTGATAATTCATCTGTATTGGCCAATTGGGGAGTAAGGTTGGCCCATACCCCAACTGTTGAAAGTTCTTTGGCGGCAATTGAAATATTTAAAGTGTCGTCAGAGGCTGCCACCCATCCCATAGTCACTTCAGATGGTTTAGTTCTAATGGCCGGAGAAACTACGGTTGAATGTTTAGTCCAATCTTCTCCAGATTTTGTAAAGGTCGTATAAGATCCATCTACTAAAAAGCCAACTGCCTTTCCGTGAGATTCGGCCCAAATTTCTTCTCCAACATACTCACATGAGATTAGATAGAGAAAATGATCTTTAGTAGAAACCATTGTAATTTTTCTCATAGAGCTATGCCCATCCTTCTAGTATCATTGTCTTCATATCACCCGACGACACGGTTTTATCTCCAGATACAGTTGCAATCGATGAAGGCGGGGTGCTTGGAAGTCCTTGTGCATACCAAGATGGAGTATATCCCTGCATGAAATCATAGTAATTAGTTGCATCTTCTGGCATTATCTGATTGACTACCGATGAATTATCAGATCGTAACAGCGTCAAGAAAGATGCATCCGTGGTTGCTGCCACAGAAAGATTAGTTCCGGCCGGAACATCATTGACAGATATTGCATTATAGGAAGATCCTCCTATTGTTACAGTTCCCTTTGTGACCACAATCTGATACATCTCATCAATCGACCATGAGTAATCAATCGTTTCTCCTGCACTCAGAATATTTGCAACGACCAGACTTTTTTGGTCGAATGTTGTTTTCACAGATGCCATTATTTAATTCTCCTAATTTATTTCTATGAGTATATTATTTGCCTTGGATAATTCTCTATGACCAAATACAAGATCCTTGGCTTTGTTCTTTATCCATGCCATATCGGCCGTTCCGTCTTGATTTAATTCAAGCCCAATATTTAAAGTGTCCACAATAAGTTCTGCGCCGTCTTGTATTTTAACTATACAAACTTCTTTTTCTGTATCTATTTGTATGATTTCAATTGTTATGCCCATCTTCCGTCCCACCCTATAATTACATGGCTTGAATTTTCATTTGTAATTGTATTTGATACTGTAAGATTGGCAGAGCCTACCCAAAGAATACTTCCCCACCATCCTCCCTGTCCTGGATTCGAGCCCTGGCCATTAGTCCAAACACCATTTAACATACTTGCTCCGGCGCCGCCCTGGTCGCTATAGCCACCACCGCCGCCGCCACCACCACCATACATTCTTCCTGTCGGCCCATTAATAATGGTTAGTGTTGTTCCTGTAGTTGGAGAGGCCACGTTTGATTGGACATAAATTGCAGTTCCTCCTGCGTGGCCATGACCTGCGGGTCCAGTCTGCCCTGTGCTTCCCGCTCCTTTGAGTCCAGGGGTGCCAACCCCATCTAATGTACCTTGGACCCCATCTGATCCCCATCCAGAAGCAGTTCCGGTTCTCCATCCACCGCCGCCCTGGCCAGCTATCCAGGCACCAGAAGAAAAATTATCAGAACTTTCAAACCTTGTTCCTGCTGGCCATGGGTCTGGATGTAAGCCCATGCCACCACCACCTCCACCACCACCATGATACTTCAGGGGATTAGAACCCCGGGCCCCGCCATATCCACCAGAACCACCGGCTCCAATTGTATTTCCATGATTATTTACGGTTAAATTTAATCGCGAATATATAGAAGAATCCCAATGATTGGTGTCTAGATTTATGACTAATGATGGATCGGAAAGATAGCCTCCAAAGTTTGGATTGGCAGAATAAGCAGGATCCCAGACTCCTCTTATTTCATATTTTGCACCCGCAAATGCACCCGCACCACCTAAAGTCTTTGAACCAAAATTACCTGAAGTGTTTGCACCAATATCCATTCCATCAGGAATGTTAAGAATTATATTAAGATTTGCAGATGCATCTACTCCACTACCAATCTTTGCCCCGGCTCCACTTCGTGCAGAAGCAAATAAATCAGCACCCCCAAGATAATCGTCCGGGAATGTGATATTATAGTAATTTCCATCACTATTAAGGCGCCCTGCGCGAAGGTCGTCATTTGCAGAAATTACTAGGTCGACATCTTCTGGAGCAGAAGCAGAATAAACTGCGGGATTTGCTCCAATAGATCCAGGGCCTCCTATGCCAATACCAATTCTTCCCATAATATTCTCTTAGTATAAACCAACAAGGTCTGTTGCAGTTGTGCTGGTGGCCCAAACGGCCTCTAATCTTACAGGAAGTATTGTTCCGGCTGTTGCATTTTTAAAAATTACATTAGCCGAAGTATCAGCCGAGTTAGACGTTCCAGTAGGGCGACAATTTACATCTCCAGTAACACCTATATATAATCCCCGAATTGACACATTTAAAACTGCATCATCGTCTGGTGTAACTGCAATTGCAAATTGTCCTGGTGAATCTAATTCTGTCCTAAATGCTGAAAATTTATCTTTTGGATTTGGATCTGCCATTCTTCATTCTCCAATTATGTTTTGTTACGATGTTTAAATTTATTCCAAATTGATGTGATGTTTATGTTAACCCCACGATAATCATCTGGCCTTAAATCACACATATCTTTAGGTCTTCTATAAGACAGGTCCTGTAATGGATCATACTCATCAGGGCTGTTCTTTTTATATTGCAATAGCTTTTTCCATCTCTTGGTAATTCTTTCTTTAACATCAATTATCATTAATCATACCCTTTTTAATAGAGTCAAGATGTTTTGGCCATTCATTTCCATATAACTCTCTAAGCTCATTTATAATTTCACCCAACGCCTTTGCAGTTTCTGAATCATCAGAAAGTATTTCGTTATTGTTGGGATCGCCATATATTTCTTGTAGTGGTTGCTTTGCCATATTATTCGCTCCCTGTTTCATTTCGTGGTTGTTCTTCTTCATCAAGAATTTCTGAAATTTTCTTGCGATAATTTGGACCCCAAATTTCTTGTCTTAGCATTTCTTGTTGTTGTAATTGGAGTTGGCCCTTTGCCAGTGTTTCTAGAGCATCTTCGGTTTCTGTTTGTTGTTGTATCATTATGGGTGGGGATGGCATTGCTTCAACAGTTTCATGGCTTTCTTCTGCGTCATCGATCCAACTTGCTATTGCATATCCAGCAGCAAGTATAGCAGAAATAGTTGCAAGTGCCCCCAAAACTTTCATGGGTTCAAATTCAAATTCTACTTTTTGTTTGTTCATTTTTTACACCTTAATTAAATGCCTGTGATGCCACATTTGAAAGCCATACAACAACCGCAGACAATATACCTATTACAGAAAAGGCAGTATATACTTTAATTTTTAGTTTAGTTAGCTCCTCGTCAAACTGTTGAGATT
>JYMV01033111.1_pt1 | contig 11860 bp, 7 predicted proteins | sample 338911 | NCBI WGS metagenome assembly JYMV01 (sample SAMN03354496, study PRJNA234377) | hydrothermal vent metagenome | biome: Deep sea; feature: Hydrothermal plumes at the Eastern Lau Spreading Center, Western Pacific Ocean; material: Seawater | place: Tonga | collected 2009 | depth 2000 m m
GGACGGTTGGACGAAAAACGTCTTGATTACAAAAAAGCGATTGAAAAGCTCAAGGTGATTTATTCTCAAAGTGAAGATAAAACTATCCAAGATCAGACAAAAGAGTTGATTCGTCAGATTGTCACAAAAAACCTGGATAAGATTACGTTAATCAGGTTTTCAAAAAAGTATTCTTCTGGTTTTCCATTAGACCAAATATTACTAAGATTGATTTCAATTTATCGTGACGAGCGTGACCTGGAGGAATTGCAAAAAACAGTCACCAGATTTTTGCAACTATTCCCAGAGAAGTCTGAGCGTTTAGCACTTGAGTCAACGCTAAAACAAATTGAGGAAAATAAAGAAAATAAATTGCGCCTTGGAGTAGTTTTGCCGTTGACTGGAAAAATGTCTTTGAACGGGCAGCAGGTGCTTCAAGGAATTCAACTGGCAGTGAATGAATCTAATTTAAAATATCAAGGAGAAGAACTTGAAATAGTTGTTAAAAACTCGGCATCAGCGCCTATAGAGCAGCTAGTTGAAAAACTTGCTACTGACCCTAGCGTGATTGGAGTTGTTGGACCTGTCTTGAGCGACTCCGTAAGAGATTTGGTTTCCATTGCAGATAGATATCACTTGCCGATGATGACACCTACTGCGTCTTCTTCTGGACTTGCAGAATTGAGTCCTTATGTCTTTCGGAATGCTGTTACACGTGAACTTCAAGGAAAATATATTGCTGAATACGCTGTTAATAGATTGGGGTTACGCAGGTTTGTTATTCTTCACCCTTCAGAGGAGTTCGGCTTCGAACTTACAGACGTCTTTGTTAAGGAAGTGGAATCCCTAGGAGGAGAAGTTGTTTCGGTGATCCCTTATGAGCGCTCGCAAACTGACTTTAAAAAGCAAATTCATGAAATGGGTGGTATTGATGATGATGGCCTTCGAACATTGGTTAATGATCAAGCAAAAAATAATATAGAGACAAAGCCGTTAGGACAGAATGGCCAAATGTCTCGGCCTTTAGTGGAGATGGGTCTTTGGTCAGGGGATAAGGTGCAGAATTTAAAAGTATCATTGGAGTTAAGCTATGACGCTATATTTTTACCAGGTTTTTACGATAAAGTTGGACTTATCGTTCCTCAGTTAGTTTTTTATAATATAGATACCGCAACCCTGCTTGGCGCTAGAGGATGGAACTCCCCAGAATTGATAAAAATGACGGGTAAGCATATGCGGAAGGGATACTTTGTTGATGGTTTTTATGCCGAGTCAAAAAGACCTGAGGTGGTTAAGTTTGTAAGAGAATATAAAAGTACTTTTGGAGAGGACCCTACACTATTATCCGCCCAGGCTTACGATGCTGCAAAAATGTTCTTAAAAACGATTCATTCAGGAGCAAAAAATCGTCTTCAAGTAAAAAAAGAATTGTTGCAAATACGGCGTTTCCAGGGAGTTTCAGGGGAAACCACTATTTTGCCCACCGGCGAAGCAGAAAAAAAGTTGTTCGCGATGAAAATTGTAAAAAAGAAAATAGTTGAGGATAATTAACTTAAATTTATATCTATTTTTACGGGGTTCTCGCCGAAGAACCTGAGGGCATAAAACATAACTATCAGGTTACCCTGTCCCGTAAATTGTTTAACCCTATTAAACTCAAAACGAATTGGTCGCATACCGAAACCATTTCCAATATACTATTACTAGATTCTGAGTAACTGGGCAACTGAAAACACCTATGTGATTATCACCTTTGTTCAATCCTAATATCATGGGACATAATAAAAAACAAAAATTCAGTCTTGTTCTAGTTAAGCCTTCTCATTATGACGATGACGGCTATGTGATTCAGTGGTTTCGTTCGTCGATGCCAGCAAATTCATTGGCTTGTCTTTATGGTTTAGCCGTTGAATGCGACAAGGAAAAGGTATTAGGAGAAAATATTGAATTGGAAATTCACGCCTTTGACGAAGCAAATACTCACATCAATACGAAAAAAATTTCTTCTCTAATAGAAATTGCAGATGACGGAATGCTGATGCTTGTCGGTGTTCAATCAAATCAATTTCCCCGCTCATTGGATATTGCCAAACCATTACGCGCAAGGGGTATTAAAGTTGCTGTTGGCGGTTTCCACATATCGGGAGTGATGTCAATGCTCAAGGAGCACGACTCTTACATCCAAAAGGCCCTAGACATTGGTGTTTCAATTTTTTCAGGCGAAGCCGAAGGTCGACTCGGACAAGTTTTAATTGATGCGGCTAACGACAAACTCGAACCAATTTACAATTTTTTAGACGATTTACCCGATATTGATAATGTCGCAATGCCGTTACTTCCGTCAGAAAAAATTCGTTTGACGGCAGGCTCAACGACGAGTTTTGACGCTGGACGCGGTTGCCCTTTTACTTGTTCGTTCTGCACGATTATAAATGTTCAAGGACAAAAGTCGCGACAACGTTCAATCGAAAGCATTGAAAATATTATCCGTGACAATGTCAAACAAGGCTTGAGTTCATTTTTCATCTCTGACGATGATTTTGCACGTAATAAGAATTGGGAAAGTATTTTAGATAAGTTTATTGAATTGCGTGAAGTCCATAAACTAAAAATCAGTTTTACCATCCAAGTTGATACGCTTTGCCACAATTTACCAGGTTTTATCGAAAAATCAGGACGCGCCGGTGTTAAAAGGGCTTTCATTGGTTTAGAAAATATTAATCCAGATTCTCTTTTGGGCGCAAGCAAACGGCAGAACAAAATTACCGATTATCGGGCAATGTTGCTCGCTTGGAAAAAGGTGGGAATAATAACTTGTTGCGGTTATATTTTGGGTTTTCCCAGCGATACTCAAGAATCAATCTTGCGCGACATCGAAATTATCAAGAAAGAACTACCTGTAGATTTACTCGAATTTTTCTACCTTACACCTTTCCCTGGTTCAGAGGACCATAAAAAATTACACAATGTATGATGCAAATCATCCCGTTACTGCGCACCCTAAAATGTCAAAGGAAAATTGGGAAGAAGTTTGTCGCAAATCCTGGGAAACCTTTTATACGTATGAACATTCCGAAACGCTTATAAAAAGAGCGATGGCAACCGGCACAAGTCCAAGCAAGACAATAGGTTTGATCACCTGGTTTAAGGGTTGTATTCACATCGAAAAAGTTCATCCTCTCGAAGGTGGATTTTTTCGCCGGAAATCACGTAAAGATCGGCGTCCAACATTACCGATTGAATCGCCTTTTGTTTTTTATCCGAAATATTTTTCTGAAATCATTTGGAAGCATTTTTGCTGGGCCCTGCTTGTCATAAGAATGCGCCGGGTTTGCAATAGAGTACGCAACGACCCGAAAAATCGAGAGTACATGGATTTGTCTTTAGAACCTGGGATCGAAAACGAAACCGAAACACTCGAACTTTTCCAATCCGAAGCCGCCAAGAAATTTGTCGAAAAACGGCATCGCTTCGAAAAAATGCGACACAACGTAACTCCTACCTCATAAGGTACTTGACTCAACAAGTTACAATGAATTAACAGAAACTATGGAGTAACAGAGGGAGGGGCGAAGTGGACAGTACGAGTATGAGTGTACCTGTTTTTGGGTGAATTATTGTCTTATTTTAAACTTTTTTATTTTAGTTGTATTTTCTTGCTCCAAAAATGATGCGGTATTTGTTGGCACCCACCGCACTTCACTTCTTTTAAACCATATATTGTCCCCAACTACATTCACTTTCTTCCTGTGATTGAATGGTCTATCTGAATAAAGAGCCCTTAATTCATTGAAGAGACTTTTTAGGAGTGTTAGTTATATTTCTGAACTGTAGTAGTGTGTTTTTCATAAAGTATTTATCCAAGGAAACTATTTTTCACTTCCATCTTTAAAATGTTTCTCATATTTTTTCTCTCCATCTTTTGACCACCTAGTCAAACGTCCATCTTTTACTCCATTTTTATAGTGTTCCTCAATTCTTTTAGCACCGTTTAAATACCATTCTGTATCAAGACCATTTTTTTTCCCATCTTTGAAAATAAGTTCATACCATTTATTTCCGTTTTCGTACCATTCTGTATCAAGACCATTTTTTTTTCCGTTTTTGTAGTGTCGTCGATACCATTTATTCCCGTTTTTATACCAAGATGTGGAAACACCATCTTTGTTTCCATCTTTAAAATGTTCTTTTAATCTTTTATTTCCGTGCTCGTACCAAAAAATGGAAACACCATCTTTGTTTCCACCTTTGTAATGTTCTTTTAAACTTTTATTTCCGTTTTTATACCAGGAAGTGAAAAGACCATCTTTATTTCCATCTTTATAATGTTCTTCCAACCTCTTCTTCCCATTTTCATACCACGAGTTAAAAATCCCATCTTTTTTTCCGTTTTTGAAATACCCTTTAAATTTCATCTGTTCGTTAAAATACCACTCAGTCCAAGGGCCATCTTTCCCCCCAAATTTGTAATATCGTTCATACCATGTTTTTCCATTTGGATACCAATGAGTCTTAAGACCATTTTTTTCACCATGTTTGTAATAAACCTCAAACATTTTAACTCCGTTTTCATAAAAATAAGTTGAAAGACCATCTAACTTTCCATCTTTATAATGTTCTTCCAATCTTTTCCCCCCGTTTCCCCAAAGTTCTTTTTTTACTTCATGATCTTCACCAAATACGAAAGAAGAACTATAAAACAAAAATAGAAAAGATAGAGAGGGTACGAATGTGAGATATTTTGTTTCCATAAAGTAATTTTTCTACGGGAACTACTGTTCGCTTCCATTTACAAAATTTTTTTCAGATATTATTACTCCATCTTCATTCCATTCCGTTGCCAGGCCATTTTCTTTTCCATTTTTATAGTTTCTCTCTGTTTTCTTTTGTCCATTTTCATGCCACTCGATGAGAAGACCATGCTGCTTTCCATTTTTAAAAGTAATCTCCAAATCTTTCAGTCCATTTTCGTGCCATAAAGTGAAACGGCCATTCTGTAGACCGTCTACATAGTATTCTTCACTCTTTTTATATCCATTTTCATACCAAAAAGTGAAACTACCATCTTGTGTCCCATTTTTGTAGTGCGCTTCCCACTCCTTCAGTCCGTTTTGATACCATATAGTGAAACGACCATTTTCTCTTCCATTTTTATAATTTTTTTCATACCTTTTCTTTCCGTTTTTATACCAAGCTTTGTTATCTTTAAAATGAGTTTTATAATGTTTATTTCCGTTTTTATGCCATATTGTGAAAAATCCGTCTATCTTTTCGTCTTTGTAATGTTTTTCACTTTTTAATTTTCCTTCTTCCCAAAACTCTTTTCTGACTTCTTTTTTCTGGCTAAAGACAGAACCAGGCAATAAAAATAAAAAAGTGAAAGTGAGTACGAATGAGAGATATTTTGTTTTCATAAAGGAATTATACTGCATTTCCCCTACGATATATCCTCATTATATTTGGTTGTGGTGTTGTTTTGAATAGGGGAAGCATTCAGAAATCTTTATCCATTTGGATGTGTTTCGGTCAAAAGCACAAGAGAGGTTATTGGGTTTATTGAAAAAGAAGAACAATAGAAAGCCCCTCCTATCTATATCCGAGGGCTAGCTTGGTTTGATAGGAGAGGCTCCCAAAAACGGAAGGCTAACTAATTGACTCTAGCCTAACTTGTAGACATTAACCGTCAGTTAATTAGGTATTAAATTTGTATTAACAGAGCATGAAAATAATTTAATTTAGGAGACTAGTTTTTTAGATTTTATGGACATAGAAAACGGCTAAGATTTTGATCAAGAAAAAAAATGATTTCTAATCTTACCAAAACGCGCATTGAGTTCAGTCGGCGAAAATAAGCTGGCGAAATATTTTAAAGAGCGGGGATTTTCTGAAGCTTCCCAGAAATTAAGTCAGTCCGTTGATTATGTTTGTTAACCCCTCCCTATCGGGTAGGTTTGTGGTGCAAGCACCTTCCGATGAGTCGGTCTCTCCACCAAAGATAATAATGTCATTGTCTATTAGTAGTGTTGGCGATGAAAAGTTCTTACCAGAACATCCTTCGTGCAAGTGATCTTGGTTGATTTCTATAAAGGCCGACCCGATTTCTTCGAGCATTTGTCTGATTGGCTTGTAGTTTGGGCAAGAACTAGTCTATATAAGTGAAAGACGATTCATGCCTTCTAATGAATAAAATAAAATTGAGTCGGACTAATTAATCTCAGGTACTGCGCAGGATTGAACTGCAAAAGGAACAACCAACAATAAAATGACTACCAACAAGATGAACGTTTCCAAGTTTAGGAAGACAAATGGTCTTTTATAAAATTTTGGTTCCCATTTTATCACTATAACTCACCTCCTTATGATTCACTGATGCTCAAGACAGATGAACGTTTGGAGATTGCTCGATACTCTCCAATATAGGCCTACCCATTAATAAAAACAAGTCATCGGCATGAAAATACCCGTGGTGAAAGCAAAAGGGCTTGTTTGAATGAAGGGTCCTTTTCAAGTTTTTGGTAAGGGTTGCCCCAGACCGGCATTTTTCAGGGTATCCCATTCATAAGGGAAACCCTTTTGACAACAACCAGCAACCTCTCCATCAATCACCACACAGGGAACAGAGAGAATATCTAGTTCCCTTGCCCTATCGGCAACTATCGATCTTTCCACATCTAAAATCGTTACTTCGTCGTCTGGACCAGCAAGGTCGTTCACCAGATCTATTGCATCAAAACATATCTGGCACATAGAGACAAAGACTTCAATTTTTCGCTTTCTTTTCTTTTTTTTTAATACCCTGTTTTCATAACTGTGCAGATTGAAAAACAAAGGCAATCGTGAACAAAATCAACTTGATTAAATCGTGGCTGAGATTAAAAATACGCATGACACAATGTTTCGCTGGAAGTTTATTTATTGAAGGCGACGAGTCAGTTCGCAAAATAAAACTGCCCTAAAAAAAGGCCGGTTCATGAAAACAGACTAACCTACGAACATGAATTTTCGATTAACGTATTGTTAATTTTAAATTAATGGAAAATGGAAAAATGTTCATTTCAAAAAATTAAATAAAACAAGTCTACAGTCACCAGTGGGGGAAAAATTGGTGACCGAATTGAATTGAAAGAGTATGATTAGGCTGTAAAAAACTGGTCTAACCCGCAGAGGAGAGGGGAGTCATTGGTCATTTTTGCTTTTAGAGCACCCAAAAAGATAGTCCATGTACCAGAATAAGTCTTTCTGATTTTTAAGCATTTCGAGAAACCTGTTGTTTTAAGGAGGTTCTTATGCAGAAAGCATCTATCACGTCCTTGTTGTTGGTTCTACTCTTTGCCTTCTTTTCAGTTGGGCAAGCTTCGGGAGAGTCTTCCGAAAGGATTTCCGGAATAGCACCCTCTCATGCTGCCGATTTAATCCACTCAGTAATTGAAGCCAACAGAACCATCTATTCGGAAGTTGTTGTTGAGAGACTAGCTGCTACGATTTCACTCAAAGCCACCGAAAATTGGGAAAGCGAGAATACGTTGCCTCTTCCCGCGCAGTTCCTCGCCCTTTCTTCACGCATGCTCAAAGAAAAAGGGGTAGGTATGAATTACCGCTTGATAAGCCTGTGGCCAATCAACTCAAACAATGGACCGAAATCAATTTTTGAAAAAGCAGCATTGCAGAAGTTTTTTGACGAACCCACTAGCGCCCAAATATCTACTAGTTTGAAAAATGGTAAGAAGATATTTACGGCGGTTTATCCTGACCTGGCTGTAGTCCAAGCTTGTGTCACCTGTCATAACAATCATCATAAAAGTCAAAAGCGAGATTTTAAACTAGGGGACATTATGGGTGGAATCGTAATTAGTTTCCCTATTAGTGAATTTGAAGGAAATTCCAATGCTCAACTAATTTCTCCAGAAGTGACAGCCGACTATATACACTCGGTTTTAGAATCTGACCGTACCGTCTATTCAAAATACATTGTTGACCGATTACAAAATGAAAATATTGTGCATGCCTCTGAAAACTGGTGGGATGAGAACGCCCTTCCGTTGCCAGCTCAGTTTCTTTTAAACGCATCTGAACTGATCTTCGAAAAACGTATGAAATTTGATTTTAAGCTGATTAGTCTTTGGCCTATCAATACCCAAAATGGTGCTGCCAATGAATTTGAACGTAGGGGTCTCGAACATGTGGCTCGTAATCCTGCGCGTCCGTTTATAGGTACTTCAAGGTTTGGAGGCAAGAAATATTTTCAGGTGGTATATCCGGACTTCGCGGTAACTTCCGCATGCGTATCTTGTCACAACGCACACCCGAAAAGTCCTAAGAATAACTTTAAATTAAACGACGTGATGGGAGGAATTATTCTTACAATTTTAATAGAATAGGTTAGTCCGTATGGATCCAGAAAAGGTTAACTATCATTACTGCGACAATCTCTCCACACGCGTGCTTCCACCAAGTACTCGAATTCTCGTTACAGGGGCCAACGGGTACGTAGGCCATCGTTTGATTCCCGAACTCGTTTACCGCGGCTATGTTGTTCGTTGTATGTTTCGCAAGAAGCGATGCCCACCCATTCTTTCACACCCCAATTTAGAGATAGTATATGCTGATTGTTTGAGCAAAGAGGAGCTCAGGCCAGTTTTAAAAGGAGTACATACCGCGTATTACCTGATCCATAGCATGAGAAGAAAAACGCAAGAATTTCTCGAGAAAGACAAACAGGCCGCCAAAAACTTTGTAAGTGTTGCTGAGGAATGCGGTATCCAACGGATCATATATCTTGGTGGTCTAGGAGAAAAGAATTCAAACCTCTCGGTTCATTTACGCAGTAGACAGGAAGTTGGAAAAATTTTATCGAAAAGTAGAATACCTATTGTCAAACTCCGCGCTGCTATAATCCTTGGTGCGGGAAGTGCTTCCTACGAACTTTTGAAGTCGATGATCGAGCACAACCAGCGAATCCCCTTTCTTCCTAAATTCAATTCGCGGTGTCAACCTGTGGCAATCCGGGACGTAATCAAATATCTTGTAGGTATTCTCGAAACGGAAAACCTCACGACTCGCATCTACCATATTGGTGGTAAGGATATTTTAACCTACCGAGAAATTATTCAACGTTTTGCCAAGTTACTAAACAAGAAAGTTGATTTCTTCGATGTCTCCTGGATCCCTTTGCCCGTGGAAACTTTGTGTAGGATATATGCATGCTGGCTTCATTTTTTCATTTCGATTCCCGTTAATATTTGCTCTTTATTATTGCAAGGCCTGGTAACGGACGTGGTCTGTAGAGATACGGCTATTCGAGGAATTCTTCCATTTGAACCACTTGATTTTAAAACGTCTGTAACCTTGGCACTGGAAAAAGAAAATCAGTCACGCGTTTTTTCACATTGGACTGGAGTTCCACCAGAAAAGATGGCCGATCTTATGCCCATTTCTGAGTACGAAGCCAGGGAATTTTTAGTAGATGAATATTCCATTGATATCCCGGCAAAACCGGAAAAAGTATTTCCCGTCGTGACTCGCATCGGAGGAGACCACGGTTGGTTCCATGCAAATTTTCTCTGGCGATTAAGAGGCTTCCTTGACCGGATGGTTGGCGGAATCGGTTTGCAAAGAGGCCGGCGGGAATTAGAACACCTGCAAGTTGGGGATGCGATAGATTTTTTCCGCGTTGAAGATATGCAACCGGACAGGGAATTGCTCCTGCGCGCAGAGATGATTTCTCCCGGGCTTTCTTGGCTGCAGTTTATACTGGAGCAAAAGACACAGCATTGCACACGTCTTACTCTTAGGATGCATTTTATTCCAAACCCGTTTATGGGGCACTTGTACTGGTTTTCCCTGTCGAAATTTCACGCGTTTATTTTTAAAGGTTTGCTTCGTTACTTTAGAAAACAGTTGTTGATTCATTCATGAATCAAATTTAATTTAAGATTAATGGAAATTTTATCTAGCAGGCATATATTTAGTACAGGCAATTAGCATTTGGTTTTATATCTCCGAGGAGGTTCACAATGGAAAGTCCACCATGCTACCTTTAGAAGTTCCCGCCAGTTAAGCCCATATTGTGAAGTACCCTACAAACTAGTATAGGAGGGTAGGATCATGGAATGGTATACCTTTGGACTCGATAGGATATTGATGTTTCTTTTTGCTTTTTCTTCAGCTCTGGTGATTGTCCTTGCCGTCATGTTTGGAAAGGATGAGAGGGGCCCGAAGAAATATATTGAAATGAACTGATCTTTTTTTTAACACTTTTTATTGTGAACGTGTAATGAGAACTTCTCTATTACTTGTAGGGTGGATTGCACTCCTTTCACTAACAGTAGTATTGATGTACTGGTTTGCGTGAACCATCAATTCTGGACTTTTATAATTTATTTTTAAATGAGACTAGTAGTTCGATGCTCTGGTGCTCGCTTCCATTGGGTTATTTTATTTGGGAGATTACGCTCATGAAAGGCCAACAGTTGCTATTGCGTCGCTTACTCAGGACGGTACTGTTTGCAGAAAACTTTGAACAACTGAGTAATGCTGTTGTTTCAGTGAGGAAATGGAGAAGTAAACTTTCCCGTTCCGACCAGTTAGTATTGCTCAGGGAGGTAAACAATAAAATTAATGGTTATGTTTAGGAGTTATTGTTTGAGACTGTAAAGCCTAATCAGGGAGTCTTTCGGCTGAAAGCCCAGTTTGAAGGTTTTGCCTTAACAATTGGGATTGCACTCGAGGGTCTTACCTTTTCCATAGAAGGAAGTCTGGTTGCAGTCAGGTGGTTAGTCTGTCAATCAAGAGTTGCAGAGAAAGGAGGCTGCCTATAAGGTTGACAAAAGTGAAGAGTGTTTGCGAACCGTTCATAATTTTTATCAGAGGTCATTATGGGAGCTGAGAATCCACCTGACAATTGATTCACATAAGACAAAATTAAATTCAATTCCGATATAAATTGGGATATGCCCGATCTTGACCGAAGGACTTAAAAGACGGGTCAACAAAAGAGAATAAAAGCCCCACAACCCTGCAACTGGGTTGATGGGGCTTTTTGATTAAGAGAGGATGCCGACTTTCGCCATCAAATTATTCCTCCACTCGTAAGCAAGTATTTATTCCTACAAAGTCAAGCTATAAAGAAAAAATAATTACCTGAAAATAGCTAGCTGATGATCTTTAAAAAGATTAATATAGTTACCTGTTATCTATTTAATGGGGTAATGATTATGTTTATATAATCCTTAGTTATTCTGAAAGCTGAGCCTGATTTCTATCTTGACTTTTTTGCGGAGGTTCCTGCTATGGTTGAAAAGTTTACCCATCTGGACACTGGCAATATTGAGACAACAGAATCTTTTTTTTCCGATCGATTTATAAGGGCTCGTATAGAAAGCGGACATCCCTCGAATGAAGGGCTTGACTTGATTTTAGAAGAAAATCGAAGTTCTGATTGGCAGGAACAACATTGGAAGCAAGTCAAAGACAATCAACTAAAGTACGATGAAGATGTTAATCAGTACATCACGCTAATCCTCTCCGACCTAGTTAAAGGCAGGTCACAAACTCTAATAAATAAATATATCGTCAGCATGGAAGCGGATGCCGGGCAAATAGCGTTGGAGGCGAGTGAGCGATCAAAAAAATTTATTGTTTACCGGATTAACGCAGATTATTTCCTGCTGAACCTTGGATTGTTGCGATCGGACACAAATGCTCTTGGGGATGCTTATATTGATAAAGGTGGGTTTTATTATTCATCAGCAGCTTCTAGTTTGAAAGAGATTTTAGGGGGCAGGTCCACTTTGTCTGATACGATGGAGAAATTGTCACGTCAATTTGTAAAGTACGTGAGGATATTAAGGTATATGAAAAACTCTGATAGTAATTTTTTTAG
>JYMV01018752.1_pt1 | contig 11858 bp, 6 predicted proteins | sample 338911 | NCBI WGS metagenome assembly JYMV01 (sample SAMN03354496, study PRJNA234377) | hydrothermal vent metagenome | biome: Deep sea; feature: Hydrothermal plumes at the Eastern Lau Spreading Center, Western Pacific Ocean; material: Seawater | place: Tonga | collected 2009 | depth 2000 m m
CATGCCTTCTTATAATCTGACAAAAACATACTGTTAACAATTATCCGACAAAATTAAGACTCAAAGTCAAGTTTTTTTGGTCTGATAAAAAATGGTGTGGTTGGTTCAAAATTGTCGTTCAAATAAATGTCTGTAATTCCTCAAAGCCTAGAGCTTCCGGAGGGCTTCCCTCCTCTGGTCCCCTACCAGGGCTCTGCCTTGGACACGCTGGGGACCTTAAGCGGTCCCCAGACCCCTCGCCTACTCACGCCCCCCTAACCACAAATCATGGATCCGCCCCTGAATATGGATATCACTACCCGGAACGAAAAAAAATGAAGAAATATAAGTGGTCAATAAAGTGAACATCACGAACCAACTATGTCACAGAGACGTTATTAACGTTATGACAAATATGTAGTTCTCTCATATATGATTACAAATGTATGTTCAATATGTAATTTCACTAAATTAATTCTAATTCTGGTGACTATGTTGATTATATCCTATTGAGCAAGACTTACACCTGGAAATTGATGGTGAGCGCTGGTTACAAACGAAATTTTACGATAAAAGAGATGATTTCAATTTCCCTATTGTGAACTTTTCTTATATAGCAGCATTCTAGTTGCAGCTATATATGGACTATATTTCTCTCAGTTGATACGATCTTCAGGAACTTGTGGTTTCTATCCTGATTTTCTTGATAGAGGGTTGCTGCTAACAAGGAAGCTACTGAACTAAGGTTTTCCAATGATTAAGTTGAAAGTTTAACGATCGCCACCATGATTTAGATAAATAGACATGTACATGTTAAGGTTAAACGTTTGAGCGGTTGTTGTTTGTTACTTACTGTCATCAAGTATTGGTTAATACACGCTTGATGTCGATATTCATGCTGGCAAGTACGAAATAAATCTTTCAGAAATTGAAATGTTAGCTGTGATATATAAATTATCAAACACGACCTTGGTAAATGTGTTGTCAATCAGAAGTAGCAGCCTTTTAGCAGTCTGATTCTCATTACAATTTTGTTTTGTGATCTTAGTGTCTTGTCATAGCGACCATTTAATCATTTTGCTTTCCAATTTTTATAATTTGGGCGTATCTGACGAAAATTATTCAAAAACTTAGTGCGGAGGGCGTGTATCTGGAATAACCGTCATCAGGTACACTCATTGTCAAAATATTGGAAAGCCAAGCAATTTAAAAATATTTGGAAGCAAGAAAAGCCAAAGGGTCTAACAAATGGTCGAAAACAAGGAAGATTAAATATTTAGGGAGATTGGCCTAACAATACGAACTCTCAATAAATCTTCATATTTGATCGGTTCCACAAGACTGTCCTGAACTTATGACAATACACACATAATTCACTAACCATAAGCATCTTAAATAGCCAGTCTGTTTGACTACAATAGTGGCTTCATATACAGGGCGGCAAAAATGAAAGTCCAGTACTGCTATTGATTTTGTTGTCTGATCCTTAGTTGGCATTATTTCAGCCTTGTGGGCAGATTTTTTAATTAAAAATATTTAATGAGAAAAGGGAAATATGTGATCAGACATTACCTATGTTAAACTATTTAGTACTATCAATAAATATACAGGTTGAAAAGAAGGAAATACTGAAGTAAAGGAGCAACACTTGTATTGGTCTGCATTTCACAGTCACAGTAGGAGTGAGTCTTCAACAGAGAATGACTCGTACCCTAAAATGAATGTAAGTTAACCCCTATCCTGCATTTGAGCAGTACCCGTTACTTCTGCCGATAAACGTTACATCTAAGCCTCTTTGTCGTCTTGATATTGATTGAATAAAAATAGAATAATAATACGCCAACTCCTGCCATATTAGTAAACAAATCTCATAAAGAGTTGACTTTCTGAATATTCGTCAAATAGCACGAACAGCCATAGCAATAAATTCTGATATTTGCAATAGATTAAAATGGATTACTCGAGATATATGCAGTGCATTCGGTTAATTGTATATTGTGAACATTGTCGTAATTATTTAAAAAAAGGCACATTAAGAACTGGTTATGGTAATGGTAAGAAGGTTGCATGTTGGTCTTGGTTATTACTAAATGTTTCCTTACAGTGGTATTGGTACTTTAGCAATTCTATTCGATAGCATATACCATACAGCCGTGGATCATCACAAATGAAAATAAGTGGTTGGTGTAAATAAGGTCCATTGGGGAGATCGGGTTCGATTCATGAAATTATTATGAGAATTTAGACTGGTTTTATGACCCATACCTCTAGGACCCACGTAACCAGATGCTTAATTGACAGCAGTCAAGTCAGTATGTATAATAATTCTATATAATGTTCTAGTAAAACAAAACTTAACTTTCCATTCCTGTGTGTTCTATTAATAGCTTATTTATCTTAATTAGGAATACTAATCACATATCCGATATTTCTGGTTCAGAATATGACTTATGTTACAAATAACGAGAATTTAATTGAAAGAAAAAAAAAAAAAAAATCCGACGTTAAAAGATGGCTAGATGTTTTCAAAAGCTGTACCTTGTCACACCACTATTATGTTATCATTTAAAACTGTGGGTAATTTAGTTCTCTGTCCTTTGATTTACGGATTCTGATTACCCCTTTGGTATCTTCAAACTCTTCTTATATTAAAACAAAAGTCTTTAGGAGGTAAATTAAATTGTAGACGATATTTGTTATATGGAAATGTCCCATTGGTTTTATCCATTTCTCAACTGCGATCACAATAGTCGTTTTATAGCGTGATTATGACAGAAAAAGAACACAGAATGACGTCAACCTGTCTCAAGTTTCTCCAAATTATAATATGTGTTTGTAAATGTCTATATCAATATGGCAATTACTCCAATTTATTATATGTGTTTGTAAATGTCTATATCAATATGGCATATACTATAAAAACAGACGCCTCTTCAACTGAATAACTGGTACTTCATTGTCAGCTTGCATATTTGTCTGATTGTAGTAATAGTATCTATATATGGATTTACTATTCAAGTACATTGTTGAATGTGTTGTTTGTAAAATCAGACCTGTTCAGGTTATTCTAAGCATCTAAATTGAATAATTCTACGCAAACACAAGTATGTCAAACTATCAGTGTATTGATTGAGTTATAGAACATTGATTGATTGTTGTTTAAAGTCAAATATAATGTATGTCATCTATATTCACGACGAGAGCAAAGTTTAAACAATATATCAAACTTAGCTGCATTATTTGATCGTTTTGATTGATTAGTTGCTGCTTAACGTCAATTTAAAGGTATTATATTGATGCGAACCCTGATGTATGCTTTGTCATTGACTGTGAAAATATATCATTATTATAGTTGAGAATTGAGATACTTTTTCGTTATTTGCTATTTGTTATAATAATGATATCATGATGCACAGACACTAAATAATTTGGTTTCGGTTTATGATTGACAATTGTTTGTTTCCCGTACCTTTCAGTATTGTTTAGCTATATAGAGTAGAGCCCCGTATATTTACCATGGGATGGCCGCTGGGTAGATGTATGATGATCTTAGCAGTTCGTGTTGATATTTGAGTGAGTGTAGGGAACTCACGTCAGTAGCATTAGCGTTGTAATAAAGAGTCAATCAATGGTACTCTATCAGACAGGCCATTAAACTGAAACAATTAAGCATGTCCGAAATCACGATTCTTACGAATTACCTTAGTTAGACAAACGAACACGAATTTATTTGGCACACAATTGATTTAATTGAGCTTTGGTTTGTTTGTTTGATGGTGTTTAATATCGTGGAGGTCAGTTATATTGGTGGAGGAAACTGGAGGATCCGGGGGAAACCACCGACCTGTCGAGAGTCACTGATAAACTTTATCACATAATGTTGTACACCTCGCCCTCATCGAGATTCGAACTTACAACATCAGTGATGATAGGTTCTGAATTGAGGTTTGGTTTCTTTATTAATACAATTGCTGATATTACCTATTGGTATGATGAGTCCCCTTTCTTCCTCTTTTGGTGCTCCATGTCTGCCGAGGCTGTGTGCAATTTTCTGCTTCAAACAGGAAGGAGGCACGTTGATATCTATATAATAAACATAACGTTAATTCTAATGAATGCGACGGGATCACGATCACATTACAAAAGCATTCTATTCTTAAATAAATTGTAAATAAAAAAAGGTAAATAATAACAAAATTCAATACAAATTAACTTAGATTTTACCAATAGTCAGATATATCACATTCTAATTTTATTGTCAGTACGTGTTTATTTAAACGTTTATGTTCGTTGGTTGTCTTGAAATTTTATTAATAAATTAACGCAATGATTTGAGAATGTAGTTTCTGATGTAAATTATCATTTCTTCAAATATATTTGTTCAGCATGCAACCCTCTATTGATGACGTCTTGAAAAGATCATCAGTACTGGAATATAGATACTCCATAATTATAGAGGTGCTTCTGTAATGTTCCTATGTATAAATGGAAAGTTCACAATGGAAAAATTTAAATACGAAAGTGGTGACCATCTTCGATCTGTTACCGGCACAGGAAAGTCAAAATTAGTATATGAACATTCCCACAATATCACAATCGAATCTACGTAGCGAATCAGAAAAAAATGGCAGATATGTTGAAATTCCGGTCAACATCAAAACCTTCAAAGCAAAAATATTACCTGCATAACATTACTGCCAATCTTGGTTACATTGAACAATATGGTTTCCAAGCAGAGTGAATTGTACAAATGCAACTAAGTGTGTTACAAATCGGTCTTCATTATCATCTCATCGGATGTAACATGTTCTCGCCATGATATAGCTAAAAATTGATCATACGGTGTTAAAACAAACATCACTCACTTACTCAAAGGTGACATACTTCATCAGCAAACTCATAAAAGAGTGCAGTATTGAATAACATATGTGTGACTGTTTTATGAAAGAGAAGATATTTCCCGAATTGTGTGAACATTCGCGCAAGTACCTGTACATATATATTCAGGATTTTAATGGATAACAGGATTACAAATTCAAGTTTAATTATATCCTTTTGTAGATCAAATATATGATATTACATGTACATGTATATGATTTTAATACGGATTTTGTAAGATTTTATTATTGTTTTATTTCTTGCAAATGTCATCATAAAATCCGATCTAATCATGCGTTTGTGCAAAGATTAGCTTGTTTTCAATATTTTAAGCTCATCTAATGAACTGGCTTACAATTTACACGAATGATCAAATGGAAAAAGCAAATGATGCACGTCTTATTGTAATATAAGATTTAACATAAACGAATCAGACACTTCCATCTATTAAATTACATGGTTTATAAATTGCATTTCCATTTTCCATTAATTGATTTGAATAATTGATACATGTTGAGCTCTCTATGCATGGTACAATCCGAACTTTCTTTTAATATAGAATATAGTGTTTGACATTGATTAACTAACAAATAAAGTTAAGTATTATATTTTGACCCCTAAATGAACCAGCATTATAATGTACTCCACACGGATACTTGTGTCCAGAAGAAAAACAGGAGTAAGGAACTGACTGCTCTTTATCATAATAATGAGAAACGGGTTTGCTAGATCACCACGCTGAGTCAGTAGCATGCCTAGGTTTGATGGACGACCTAGGTGAAACATCAATATGATATTCTTCGTACGGACACTTAATTTCAGAGAAAGGGAAGGATTCAATAACAGACTGGTCTAGATTAAGATCCTTAGAAACAGGCCTAGGTTTGTAGACCACCTAGGTGAAATAGTAGTATGAGCAGTATGGACACTTGTGTCTAGAGAAAGGGAAGGATTCAAGAACAGACTGATCTAGATTAAGATCCATAGAAAGGCCTAGATTTGCTGGACCACCTAGGTTAAAAAGCAATATGGAGACTTGTGTCCACAGAAAAGGAAGGATTCAAGAACAGACTGGTCAATTTTACAATCTAGTGAAATAGAAACAGAGAAAGGATGTTACATGCACGTCTATGTATTTGATTACGATGTACGTTATTTATATTGTAAGCAAAACGTAGATATCAAATTTAGTGCGCACGACGCGTTTCTGGAATAACCTTCATCAAGTACGCTACAAAATGGTGATCAATTTACATTAAAGCTGAAAACAATCAAGAGACTAGTTTGAAAACATAGGATATCAATCGAATCTATCAGTCAAAGTTGTTCACCATTTACACACGCAGTTCAATATATCTAAAACGATGAGTGAAATTTGATTATCTTCATAAAGCCGTAAACTCCTATATCCTATGTGGTAACTTCATGTATGTTAATAGTCCTTTGTGATTGTTTTTATATGGCGAAGCATCCAGCCGAATAAGTTGCTTGATGACTCCACAAACTACAGCTAAATATCACATAGGCTCGTGGAATAGAAGTATTAACGGAGATAAGTGTAGTTGTATTTCTGTCGATCTATATTTAGTTGATCAATGATTCATCCTTTAATTAGTAAGGTCTTAATTTAACTTATAAATTCCTTCATCAATAATGCCAAATAGACATCGATACCATAAATAGAAGCTCTGCAAAGCTTTAATTGGGCAATTTGTTAAACCACACACCTCTTCAATTGCTATGTGCAACTTCTGACATAATCCTCAACTTTTTAGAAGTAGAAGTTAACCGTGTATTATCTATCGTAGCTATATATTTATATATTAATTATTCCTCTTGGAAACACCGTGATAACAAAATATAACCGACTTTCTTCGGTGCTAGTAGAATGAATCATCCATATAGAGATGAGAAGCAATACAACTACACATATCAACGTTAGTGTTTATATTCCACGAACCTGTGTGATATTTATCTGCAGTTTGCACGTGAAAGACAATCTACTCTTGGAAACCTCGTGATATCGAAATAGGTCATATTTTCTCCGGTGTGAGTAGAATGGATCGTCTGCTATGTTTGTAGGTTTGCGAGACGTTTCCGGTGTGAGTGGTATGGATCGTTTGCTACATTTATAGTTTTACGGGACGTCTCCGATGCGAGTTAAATGGATCGTCTGCTACATTTGTAGTTTTGCGGGACGAATCAAATACACGCCTCGACATTTGGACAGGAGGTAAATGAGTTCCTCATGCTTAGAAAATGTCAAGCTCCTTGCACGTAAAAGATAACATGTAGCAGCTCCTAAATTGTAATACATTGTTGCTAAAGGTCCTTGGTAACGCGAACGCTTACGCCGCTACACCATATGTCGCCTTTCCAGTAAAAATATAAAACGCCCGCATATTTGCCCATCCATACCCTGTATAATCTATATGATGTATTGTTTGTGAAATTGTTCTCGTCATAGATATAGCTGAAATACTGCTCTCTTGACTTTAAACATGAATAAGTTTATTGTTTCCGATTGGTGCGCAGTTAAAAAAGAAACTACTTGCATTTCATGACATGAAAGCGTGTAAATAGGATATTATGCAACGCTATCCAATGTTATTATGAAAAAGAAAGTTTCAACAGTGATTGCCAACAATTCCAAAAATATCAGGAAAATGAACAAATACTTCTCAATTCAAATCAGTGAACATTAAAAAAATACCACTACAAATGCCGATGCAAATCTAGGTCCTGGTTTGATGTAACCACAAACATGTGGCGGGCTGAAACCGGATAAAGCGCAAACTGGCATGACTCCTTCTCCTTGTTACATATATCTTCCACAGCAATACAAATTACAAAAAAAAATAAAATTAAAAACCATGCATGGATTAAATTCCATTCATCTGTATTGAAATGTAAGTTTATTAGTATTCTACCAACATACGTCAGAATTGTCAAAAGACCAACATGGGAAATAGATTTGCTCGGAAACACAACCTCGTTAATGGATTTAAATTAGAACAGTGACAACATGGGACAACATATAATAGTATACTAAAACCGCATCTCTATGTTAAAAAATGGATTTCCGATAGCAGAAAGATATAAAATCAAACATAATTACTAGTGTTGTAATAAGCTGGAAATGACGAAAGTGTAGAATTATCTATATTTGTTTGGACATTTGGCGACTTAGGCGATTACTTGGTGTGGAATTTTTTCGATACAACAATTTCAATGTATTCTCATATTTTGACATGTAGTTATGGGGGTTATATGATTAACGTAGTACATGCATGTATATTGTATTTAACTGTGCTCAGGTTCATCGAATGGTGGTATTCTTTGCATTGTCCGAACTTTTCTTTTAATGTTGTGTTTTCCTTTTCAAATGTACCGTGTTTTTTTCTTCCATAACACTTTTTTTTTCTAAATTGTGTAATCTGTTCTCTTGGTATATATGATTTATTTCGCATTGGTCCCGAACTTTCCAAGTATAACTGTCAGATTAATCGATGAATAGCTTTGTTCGCAGATGTTATATATTGCCATCAATAGTCGTTTTCAAACTTTAAGGTAGGTTTTCTTATGGAAATATTTAAAAGCTGGTATTAAATATAGGACTTAGATCTCCCTCTGTGGACACAATCTTCCGAAAGGGGCGTCGTGAGGTCGTGATATGCGAAGCAAATACACAACACGTCCGTAAATTAGTGCATTGAGTTTGGAAAAGACCAAGAGTGACTGGATATTTTGTATAAAAATCAACCACACAAGCTGATCATGAGAGAAAATATACTTGGGATTCCGTGCATTTTCTCATCTGCATGTTATCAATTATATATAAAACAGACGAACAATAAAGTCCTTCACTGATCGCATTAAGCCCAAAACGACAAAACACTTTCCAAAAAACTACAACTGAAATACTATGAATAGTAAAGTAGCGGGGTTATAAATACTATAAGTTAGCTACCTGCTTTGTAAATCGGACGATTTAACAGTCTGAAGTTCTTTTCTCAGAGGAATAATTATGTCTAGGTCTAGATATCAACATATGTCATAAGCAACAAGATTAATATATGGATTTGCGAAAGATACTTGCATTTTCATATATCGTTATTATCTGAAGTTAATGGAATATTATAGCTAAATTCCTGTTATTAGATCTTTTATGAGAGAAATATTTAAATATGGGGATAATAAAAACGTAGATATCAAATGTAATGCGCACGACGCGTTTCTGGAATAATCTTCATCAGGTACGCTCAAAACCGACAGATTGTAATGAAAATAATTTAAAAGTGTTTGCGAGCTATAAAACCAAAAGGGCCTAACCAGAATAGCCAAAATCGGCTAAGGTCACAGATGCCTGAGGAGGAGAACCTTAGTTTTGATAATAATTACATTATTTAGGAAATGTATATTCCTGTTTCTGAATCTCTTATGAGAGAAATATATAAGTATGGTGATCAATAGAGGGCAACAATTAACAAGAAAGGGTATGGATTTAAGTGAACATGATAGCCTTATACAACATTTCATCCCCACACAAAGCAAAACAATTTCAGATTTCACTATAACAGTATGGACTTCAACAATGTGCATAACTCATACCCTAAAATGAGTGTGAAACAACCCCTAGCCCACAGTTGCGCAGTGCTCTTTACATCTACCGATAAACTCCATATTCGGGTATCTTCATTGCGATTATGTCATTTGGTGTATAGAACTCTATACCCCAGAGATTGGTTTTCAACAAAGGAAAAATACGGGTGAAGTAATGTTACAAATACCTTCATAATAGTGTCCTAGGAGGTTACAAAAAAAAACAAAAAAAACAAAAAAACAAAACAAAAACACATGGCTCCCATCAAGTAAATATTAAGAAAACCTGAGAGGTGAAACAAACGCTAAAGAATACCGAAGGAGCAATCTAAAATAGACAATTCAGGGAAACTGGCAACAAAACAAAGAAAAACAAAGCAAAGACACAACACAATATGTGTTGGACACCACTATGTGCAAACAAACACACATAACGTAGCTTGAGGTGGGCTGACTAATATTTTTTTCAAAGTTATTTTTATTGGTTATATGTCCCTCTGTACTACTCATAAAAATAAATCTAGAAAAGTCATTACTGTATTTTATTTTCAAAAAGCTAATTCTATTTATTTGTTCGCTTGTCAGTTTTAGGTGAAAGCTTTTGATAATAAAATGCCTCCATGATCGAGCGTTCTCAAAACGGAAGCATAATCAGAGTTTTCGTTAAATAAAGTGAAGACGTATGCTGGGTACAGAACTACAAATCGATGCTGGTGTTACTCGAGCTTTAACTAAGAAATTAACTTATAAGTAGATTATTTGTCTACTACTAATATCACATCTTATGTACCTTAAAACCTTAACATGATAAATAAATAAATACATAGAAAGGAAGGGGATAGATAGGTATAAATGTAACGGAACATAAAATACGAAAGTAGAACATCTGACATAATAAATTTAATCAATGTAGCGAAAGACAAAAAGCGAAACTAGAACATCCGACATACTTACTATGGTGTTTAAGAAAATAAAGAATCTTGAATCTTGACATACCAAATTTAGTCATTGCATTCGCATAGCTTAGATTCCGTGTATGTATATATATGTATATTGCCTTTATGTGTGTAAAATTTTGACAAGCAATATCGTAAACATAGAAACAATACACATATACATATATATGTAACATTCCTACTGTCCAAAGTAAAAAAATAACACAAGGCTTATCATTGATTTGTAAAGCGATCGTCGTGTGGGTATGTGACCACATCTCTTGATTGTCCCGTTTTCTCCAACAATAGAAAAATAGTCACCACGATATAGCTGAATGTGATGTTAAACACCAAATAATTCTAATACATTGATTTGTACAAAATAAACTTTCATACAATGAATGCAACTGCATTTCTTCTGATAACTTCCGTGGTCAATTTTACCAATATAAAGTTTATAAATGAAGTCTTAACAAATATATATATTAACATGTTCTTTCAGTTTTTAATCCGACAAAAGAATAATTCTATTTTGAAAATAGTGGGAGTAAAAAGAAAACATTCATTCTTATGGTATGAAATATATGGTTAGAAAATGATCTTTATTCATGTATTAATTCACTGTCTCGTTTCTAGAAAGCATGTAACTGAGCCATTAAATGCTAAAATAAAACATGTTTTACAGTTGAAAATCAAATTAATCTTTATAAAATGTTAAAATACGATTATATCCTGTAATGTACATTAATATATCTTACCATTTGACGAATTGAAAACGTTGCACACATTTTGTTGAGAAGCTTTTGATGGAATGAAATATCTATCTAATCCATGTACCATAGCACAAGTCAAAACTGCAAACAGTTTATCAAACATCTCCATTGTTTAAACTTCATCAAATTTGTACGTACAATAAAATCAATGAAAACATCATACCACCGATCGCAGAAATAAAATGTACAAAAAGATGAGCTCTTTTATTCTCCAGAGAGAGACACTCTCAACAAACAATAATAAGGAATGATGTCGAAAATTCATCTACAAACTATAAATGTGATGATGTGTTTATGCCACAATCGATACAGGAACAAGATATTAATGTAAAAAGCGTTGTATAGCTATCTATGTAGACTAGAACATTCTTAGTCAGAGTGTGAGAGATATAAAACCATACTGTCGCTTTATTTACCAGTTAGGAACGGTCAATATTGGATACAATTGCCTTTCTATCTAATTATGATTCCCTTTTTTATATTTATTGAGTTCATTCTATTCTCGGGGCTTATCAAATTAGATTAAACAGTCGCAGAGAAAAATAATTTGTTCCCATTTGGACAAATTACTTACTGATGATCTGTGTGTATTATGGTGAGTCTGTATCGACATTTAACTACAGCATGGGTTTAGCTTTTATGACCGTAATAAAGTCGCCTTGGCTATTTTCCAATTTGACCGTTCCTAACT
>JYMV01018488.1_pt1 | contig 11856 bp, 8 predicted proteins | sample 338911 | NCBI WGS metagenome assembly JYMV01 (sample SAMN03354496, study PRJNA234377) | hydrothermal vent metagenome | biome: Deep sea; feature: Hydrothermal plumes at the Eastern Lau Spreading Center, Western Pacific Ocean; material: Seawater | place: Tonga | collected 2009 | depth 2000 m m
CATCAGGGCATATCCAAGAAGCATGACGTGAATAATTACCGAAATAATAACCCAAGTATTCGGAATTGAAGCTGTAGATGTGCGATCCATTGCAATGCTATTCGTTATTTTATTTGGAGCAATTGCGCTTATTGGTGTATTGGACATGCTTTCAAGCACCATCTTAAAAAGCTACCCTCTTCTGAGTACGATTGCCCATTTTGTTTTCGCTCTTGTAGCCTTCAACGTTGGGTATATGGCCTTTCAGGACCTTAGCTTAGAATCGCTTTACCTTTCGTGCTATTTCGGCCTACTCCTAAGCGGAGGCTATCTGCAGCATCAAGTAATTGATTATGAAAGAGACTTAAAGTCGTCGGTTAAAACCCTTGCCGTTAGGTGGGGAGTTGCAAAAACCGAATTTGGATCACTGATACTATTTACTCTTGCTGCGATTATTTGGCTACGCTATTTTAACCTGGGTATGATAGGCAATGAAGAATTCGTTCCATTGATGGTTGCCTATCTTATTCAAGCAACGACTTTTATCAGATATAGAAACAGATTGCACCAGGATCGTATCGATTACCGAAGTGGTTACCGATTTGTTTATTTTGTTGCCTTTGTTCTGATTGCCGTTCTCAAGCTTTGGAAGTTGTAGGCATTCATTAGCATTTGGGTCTCTCAAAGCTTGGCAACAAATCGATAAACTAAGTAGTCTTTAAACAAAATTACAACCCTGCCTTTCAGGCGGGTTCTGTAAAAGCTAAGTATATTGACTTGATGAATAGAATTTTGCCAGCTATCCAAGTGTTGTGTCTGTTGTTTATTTCAGTAGCTTTTGGCTATTACTTTTTCCATGACTTGGAGGCGATTAAAGAGGAGGCTCAAGGCCCTAGCTCCATCAGTGTTAAACACAAACTGCAGTTTTCCTTTGCGAGTGGATTTTACACCGAAGCTATTGCGCTTAAGATCACGAATCCCAAAGACGACTCTTGCACAATATTCTATAGCCTCGATCATCACATTCCGGATGACTCGTCTTTAAAATACGGCAGTCCAATCTACTTAGATTTCAGCAGCAATGTTTCCGATGAAACGGCACATCCTCAACACCGTGCAACACTCGTACGGGCTATTGCATACCGAAACGGAAAACCCATATCACATGTTAGAACGGGCGTGTTTTTTATCGATTCTATGATCTTTTTAAAATATCCCTACCCTATTCTGTCACTTGTTACAGAGCCTGATTTCCCCGCTGGTGTGGACACAATTGAAATAAGCACCCACATAACCCTTGTTGAAAACAACGGTGTTGTTGGCCTTTCGCAAGATGCCGGACTTAGGATACTTGAAAAACAGCTCTTGCAACCAGGGTTAGGATTGCTAGAACTTATCTCAAGAAAAAAATACGGAACACGCTACTTCAACTACCCAATTCATAAGCAGATTAACGCACCAAAGTTTCCACGTTTTGGACTTAGGAAATTGCCGAATAATCTGCTCAATGTGATTGTCGAGGGCAAGGATGTTGTAAAAATTGACACTGCTATAGCAAGTCCTTATGTGGTGTACATAAATGAAAGGCTGGAGGGCATTTACATAAGTGAACCATTAACTTCGGATAGCGTTGCCACCTACTCTGATTAATACTCCTCTAAACCTAGATTGGCATTTGTAAAGCCCGGTTATTGTTGAATTCTGCTCCCCGCTTTCCTCGCCAGATCAGAGTAGTACAGCGCTTTTTGCGAGTTCCCTTGTTCTTTAAAGTAATCACTTAAATTTAGGCACAGCTCATAATTTTCCAGAGCAAGCGCTGCGGCTTTTTCAAAATATTCCACGGCAGTCGCCTCATCAGATCGCTGTAAATAATAATTGGCCATATTCATATATGGAATTTCCGAGGAAGGGTCAATTTCCGTTATTTTTTTATTTAACCTGACCGCTTGTGAAAAATCGCCGAGCTTATGGTACAAATTAGCCAGGTTGGAAATAGACTTGATATCCGTTGGCTGCAATTTAATCGTCCTTTGATAATATTTAATTGCTGTGCTACTATTACCTGTCTGATCCAAACAGTAAGCCATGTTAAAGGAGGCGATCGCAAATGATGAATCGGCTGATAGGGCTTTTTGAAAATAAGGTATTGCAGTTTCATATTCCTGAAAAAAACTGTAGTAAACAGTCCCTAGATTATTCAAAGCATGCTTATCATTTGCATCTAATTCCAAAACGTTATTAAAGAACTTAATAACCAGCTGCAATTTATCCCGATTCTCATTCAACTCAGAGGTATTCGCTGGGTTTTGGTTTATGTTACGAAGAACCTCACTGCCTGCCAATGAATTTGCATAAAGAGATTTTTCTAGGTTTGGAATGTCGTGCAGGTATAGCGTAAGGTGATTCTTCCAATCGTAGTTTCTGGCAATCGTTTTTACACTGTATGGAATGATGATTAGCGCCAACATAAATGCCAACTTTAACTTAATGCCACTCCCTGTTAAACTGGATTTAGGGTCCAGTTTCATGATTTTGAAAATAAAATATGCCAAGGCAATACAAAAGCCCAGTGAAGGCATATAAAGGAGTCGTTCACCTATTATACCCGGTATTTTGAACAAAATGTTGGAGAATACAAAAATCGTGGCCAGATAATATAAGATAGCATATGAGAGCACGTGCTTTTTTCTCAATCTCATCAGGGCATATCCAAGAAGCATGACGTGAATAATTACCGAAATAATAACCCAAGTATCGCTCATCCCAACCACCGATATATGGTCGAAGCCATAATAAAACAGAAGTGGGTGCGGTAGAAAAAGAAGCTTTATATATACCAACAAGGTGTAAAACCCAGTTCCAATAAGATCCGAAAATCCAGTCTCATTAACCAAGGGATTCTCAAAATAAAAAATCTCCCGGTGCTCTGGTGGAAGGAGGGCTGTAGGCAAAACCATCAGAGCATATGTTGTTATGGCTAAAGAGGCCAACACACCCAATGAAATCATTACTGTTTTTGAAATATGAATGGCATTTAATCTACCGTAGAACTCTTTGAGCTTATTCAAATATGTGCTAAACAACATATTCTTGTCAATAAAATATATAAGGTAAATGACCAGCATGGGATAGGTGCTAAACATCAACCCACGACTTATTTCTTCAGGCTGAAAGTGCAATATTTTGTACACGTACTCGGTCACAAGCATTGCAACCAATCCGGCAATAAAGTAAGGATTGACAAATAACTTTTTCCAGTTCTGCCCCGCCACGCGAATTGACATAGTTAGTTCCATAACCAATAAGACAAAAGCAAATAGTAAAAACGAGCGATCGAGGATCACTTCTGCCATCACAAAAAACATAAAGCCAATAAGCAATATTGAATTTGAACGAAATCGCCCTCGAGAATCAGCCCCGTGTGACATTTCAATAATTAAATTGCGGATGTAGAGAAAATAAGGAAGAGATATAAAAACGAGGAGCGGTTTGATCAATTCAAATTTCAACACAACCTCATTAAATATTGCCAAGGAGAAACATACTCCAATAATAAGTGCGTTTTTGATGCTTAGAATGAAGCTTGAATCGCGCCTTTTACGTCTGCTACTATTCCATTGATCTACAAAAACAAGTGAGATAACGCCAATTAAATAATAACCATTCAAGGTTACGCCCGCAACATAAAATCCTAGTCCAACAAACGGCAGGATAAGTCTCGTGATCGGAACTCCAATATTTGTGACTGCCAGATTAATAGAAAGCTGGGATTTATGAATAATTGGCAGGGATATCTGACTAAAAAAATACAAAGTGAGGGGAATAACTACCACAAACGTAGCTGCATTTTGCTTGGCAAAAAATCCAATAATGAAAAGCAATATTCCTCCAATAATATAGAGCACGCGAAATGTGTCTACGGATTTGAACAGCAATCGTAAAGCAGCCAAGCTGCACAGAAAACTAATCAACTCCTCCCGGTTTTTTAGACTAGCCACCACTTCTGTATGAATCGGATGAGCCATAAATAGCAGTGAAATTATCATGGGAAAGAACAAATGATAGTCCTTGAGTAGGTTCACCAATAGTAGGAAGAGGAATATACCCGTGAATGCATAAATCAACACATTAATGAAATGACTGATGTGAGGGTTGTCACCAAACAATTGATATTCCAGCGCAAAAGTACTTTTGGTTATTGGCCTGTACCCGTAATTGTATTCCTCCGTTATTCTGTAGTTTGTTGTGAAGATTTCCGGAATGGCGCTGATCCCTCCTCTGATTTGATCGTTGTTCGTGACCATCTCATCATCTAATGCATATTCATTCTGTATCGTGTTTCCATACAGCACAAAGGCAAAAACAAACAACACAATACAGATTAGGCGCTGTAATTTCCTGTTATCCATTGGCATTAGATCCTCAATTAGCTTATTTTACCTGAAGCTCAATAATATTGCTGTTGATGGTCGGAGGCATCATATCATCTGAAACCGACAGTCTAATTTCGTAAAAACCAGGCTCATCTGGCGCTTGAATATTTAAATCTATCCACTCTCCATCGTTCATAGCTCGATTGATTTGTAGGTCAGAACTGATACTTACGAGTAATTCTCCTTTTGAAAATATATGAACGCCTACGTGAGGTGCTGTCCCATTTTCATCAAAGTCTTGGGCTATATCAGATTCGACAATCCATCTTATTGGAAAGGCTATGGCTTCACCCGCTCGGGCGCTTAATTCTTGATCCTTACTTGCAATCTTTACATTCGAATAGGATTTGAAATTCTCTATTGTCCCGTAGAAGTATTTTCGTCCCAGCACACTGTTTATCGAATCCGTTGTGATAGATAGCTTATTCTTTGATATTAGAACAACCTGTTTACCCTGTAGGTCCTGTTCCGTATCCCATAAATCATATTGGGTTGTTCGCCCTGATATGTCGCTAAGCACGTAGGCCACATTATTAGAGTAGTAATTGTACTTCACAATATCATCATCTAAGAAAATGAGCGGCTTGCTATCACCTACTCTGTCCATTTCTTTCGCCCATACTTCCCATTTGTGATAATCCGTATTTAACGCCCATGACGGAGGCAAGATGTCGACCATAAAATATAAGCGGATAGCAACCACCAGCAAAATATTAATTGGAAAGAGATAAAACACCCATTTTGCGAGTTGCTTTTTAGAATCCAGATACGTATAAGCAAGTAAAACCATTGGAATTACCGCGGAGCTGGTCCAATGTGGCAAAACTTTAAATTGAAAAGTGGCCAATAAAAAGAAGCCGAACATGCCCACCAACGTATATTTCAACCCCGATTCGAATTTCCCCTTTGCGTTGTGCCTAATAGATGCGAATAAAAAAAGTGCTCCTGTAATAGGCCCGGCAATAAGTATCTGCCCGATGATGAAATCTATCATGTTGGTTATCTCGAATGGCTGAGAAAGGCTATCAAACAAATGGTATCGCAAGCTCACAAATCCGTGATCATACTGCCAAAATACAGCTGGCACAAGCAGAACCATACTCAATCCGATCGATAGATAGAATGACTTTCTTTTGAGGAGGGAAATATTGGAAGCGAGAACAAAAAATATTATTAGCAGGCCATAGTGTTTGCTGTATAGCATTGCCGCAGCATTGATTCCTAATAACAATGCCAACAGAATACTGTCTTCGTTAAGATATCGTCGGTACAACAGGAAAAAAGTAGCAGTAAAAAAAATTAGCGCATTATCGCACATAGCCATAAAACCTCCTATACTTAAAATGGCAACCGAAGAAACAATGACCGCGAACAGAAGAAAGTTGGCCGGCTTTAGAATCTTCTCCAAGAGGTAGATGGAGAAGACATTGAGCAGAACAAAGATTATCCGGGTACCCAGATCGCCTGGGATAAATAAATTGCCCATATAAATGAGAAAGTTGACCATTGGTGGCTGCTCCAGATAACCCCAGGATAATTTTTGCGCGCAGAACCAGTAAAATGCCTCATCATGAAATAAATCTGTCCATGTGGCCTGTATGATGCCAAAAGCCAACCAGCACCCATAAAACACGAATTTGAGTGGTACGTTGAAACCTGAAATAGCAATATATTTCATTGAGATTATGATTTGCATCAACAAAGTAAAACAAATGTCGCAAAGAATAATATCGACAGAATCGTCTTACCTTTACATATAGACTCAGCTTTGGAAATGGATGCAGTAGAGAAAAAGACAATTACCCCTGAACAGGACAGTTTGTCCACCTATTTGAGCAAGATCTGGGATCACAGGTCGATGATTATACTTCTCGCCTCAAGAGAAATTAAGGGAAAATTTACGAACACAAAAACGGGTTTATTAAGCGTGTTTTTTCAGCCTGTCATCTATGTGGTTGTTTACACGATATTTTTTCAACAGCTTATTAAACTTGAGGTTGAATCTCCATATCCCTTATTTGCTTTCACGGGGGTGATCGGATGGTTATTGTTCAGCAATCTGGTAACGAGCATTGGGACTTCGGTGTCAGATTCACAAAACCTTATCACCAAGGTGTATTTCCCCAAGCTCATATTGCCTCTGTCCAAAATACTAGTTGGCTTATTCGAGTTTGTTATATCGCTGGTGATCATGCTGCTTCTAATGGTTGTGTTGTCTCACTTTGAGTTTTCAGTTAACACATTGCTTTTCCCTATTTTAATCTTGATGAACGTTATGATAGCAATGTCAATCGGCATTTGGTTTAGCGCATTGTCGTTCAGGCATAAGGATTTAAACCACATCGTACCTCATATCGTAGGCTTTGGAATTTGGCTCACGCCTGTATTTTATCCGTCGACTTTGATTCCTGATGATTTCCTTTTTGTTATCTATTTAAATCCGGTCGCAGCTGTAATAGAATCTTATCGATGGTTACTCTTGGGTCAAAGTGCACCTTCAGCATACTATCTAATTTCTTTTATCTCAGTCTTCATTCTCCTGATCAGCGGGTTGTTTTATTTCCGAAAGGTGGAGGATAAAATCGTAGACTATGTCTGAGCACTTCATTATATTTGAGAATTAATCCTATAGAGAATTATGAGAACCATATTCAAAGACCCAGCTCTTCAAGAAAAATTTGACCGGGATGGATTTGTCGTTACTCCCGGCTTCAATCAAGAGGAGATTTCAAGGATGAATGATCTTTATAAATCCATCTATAACGAAGATCAAAGCGAAAAATCAGGATACCACTCTTTGTTCAACATGGACTCCAAAGACCAAGTGGCTCATTCGAATAAGGTTTTAAGCGAAATACACCATAAAACAATTCAAGACATTGTTCATAATTACAGAATCCTGGTGGGCTCATTTTCTATTAAGGAACCGAATACGGAAGGATACCTTCCTCTCCATCTGGACTGGTCGATTGTAGACGAAACCAAGCACATCTCTATGGGTACGTGGTCGCCGTTGATTGATGTAGATTTAAAAAACGGGAACTTTGCACTACTTAAGGGAAGTCAAAAGTTCGGATACACCATCAGGGGGAGCCGGGTATGCTTCATTTATTCTGATGAGACTCATCCAAGCATTTTGCAGGCGATGAAAGACGGTTACGAAATTGAATGCCTTGAGATGAAAGCAGGGGATCTCTTGTTTTTTGACCATCGCGTGGCTCATTTTTCAACCCCCAATTTCACTGATGAGGTTCGAGTTGCGGCAGCAACAATGCTAATTCCTGAAGAGGCTCAATCAGTGCATTATCATGTTCAGGATGACGAGTCTATCGAAATGTTTGAAACAGAGGATATCTTTTATATGGCCCATGAACTCAATACCAAACCATCAATTGGAATTAAAAGCATTGGTATAGCCAGGACCAAAACAGGTTCAGCCTTGCAAGAACAAATGAATGATGCTCTAACCATCGAAGTTCCCGAGCTTGAAGGTGGCACCCCTTCTGTTAGTCAATATTAGTTCGTGATAAGGGCGTCTTTCAGATCCCAACAAAAAACGCCTATCAGCGTATGATCCAAGTTTTTAAAGACCAGTCATTACAGGAGCATTTTGAAGAGCATGGATACGTAACTATCCCCTTCTTAGAAGCTGAGGCGTTGGCTAACCTTACCTCATTTTCCGCATCTGATTTAGAATACAAGGATCAAGGTTTTTACCACGTATTTCTAAACAATGATCTGGCGCTTAGAAATAAAGTTGTTGACGTGATAAAAAGCCAGTTCGAGACTCCGATGAAAGAGATCTTTCATGAATCAACTATTGTTTACGGCAGCTTTACAATAAAAGAGCCTGGACCTGCAGGCGTTAAGGGTTCCCATCAAGATTGGACTTTGACCGATGAATCTGCATATCCATCAATGACATTATGGTGCCCGCTCGCTGATGTTGACGTTGATAACGGTTGTTTGGGCGTGTTGAAAGGCAGCCATAAATTCGCACTTAATATTCGTGGCGTAAATACACCGAGTGAGTATGCTGACATCGCTAAAGAGGTTGAAGAAGATCATATGACCTTTATCCCGATGAAAGCGGGAGAAGCAATAATCTTTAGCTCTAGCTTGCTTCACTACTCCCCTGAAAATAAAAGTCAGAATGCAAGGCTTGCAGCTGCATGCGTTTTCGTGCCCAAAGAAAATCCGTCGTTAAGGATGTACTACAAAGACGAACAGGAAGCCTCTTCAAAGTTGGAAATATTTGAAGTCCAGCCAGAATATTTAATTGAACGAGACTATTTCAATATAACCCGACCAAAGGATTTAAAGAGCCTAGGGCAAATAGACTACAATTTTAAAATGCTGACGCAAGAAGAGTTGCATAGTTTTATTTCCAAGAGGGGTGGATCGCCAAAGGGTGAGCTTTCAAAGGATATTGGCTCCCCCACATTAAATGTGGTTGATCTTTCGAAACAATATTTCGTTGGTGATAAACCAAAAGGATTGTTCAGTATTTTCAGTAACAATGGTAAAGGGAATAAAGGCGAAGCTGAAAGGGAAAACTGGGCTCTAAATAAAGTAACCTTTAGTTTAAATAGAGGGGATGTCTTGGGATTATTCGGACCTAATGGATCTGGTAAATCGACGCTACTGAAGGTGCTTAGTGAGGTGACCAAGCCAACTGGTGGGCTGATAGAATATCAGGGCAAATTGATGGCTATTTTAGAATTGGGAACGGGGTTTCATCCAGATTTAACTGGAAGTGAAAATATCTACTTTAATGGGCGTTTACTGGGTATGAGCAAGGCCGATATTCAATCGAGATACGAGGAAATTGTTGCCTTTAGTGGGATAGGAGACTACATCAACAGCCCCGTTAAATATTACTCCTCTGGAATGTATTCAAGACTCGCATTTTCAGTATTTGCTCACATGGAGCCAGATATATTACTGCTTGACGAAATATTCTCCACTGGGGATGAAGAATTCAGGGATAAATCCTCCAAGAAGATTTTGGAAATGGCTGATCGAGGTACTACTATCATATTGGTTTCCCACAATATGGATGAGCTCTTCACGGTCTGTAATAGGTATGCCCTCATGGAAAATGGAGTGTTCTCAGATCTTGGAAGTTCCACCGTGCCTGTGTACGAATACCTTAAATCTCTTTTGATAAAGAGAAGTGTTTCTAATATTTCTGATTCTACAGATTTGGAAGAAAGTAAACAGTTACGGCTAAAAGAATGGGACGTTCGAGATACTGTCAACACCAACAATGAGCAGATTTGCTTGACGAGTATGTCAGTAAGGGCCTCAGAGAAAGATTTTGCAAGTGAACTCTTAATCACCGATTCAATTTCTATTGAACTTATTTACAAATTAATTGACGGTGAAAATGAGTGCCAAATTGCATTTGCTCTGCTTGACATTTTCAATCATGAGTTATTCGGAGATTCGACATTTTTCCATGTGGAAACCAATAAGCAACTCAAATCAGGTGACTACAAAGTAACGTGGCAGATTCCTGGCAATATCCTCAATTCAGGCACCTATAAATTAAACTTGCGAATAAAGAGTGGCAATCGAATTATAGTGAAGCTAAACGAAGTTGTTCAATTTGAGGTTGTGGACCATGGCTCAAAAAATACTGAGCCCAATTATCGCTATCCTATTAAAATAAATTCCACCCTCGGTATCGAGGAGCTATCAGGAGGGTCTACAGGTCCAGTTTAGCCCCACATTATTATCTCTTTTTCATCTTTTGAAAGAGTCGCAAATCCACCAATGGTAGTACGATTATTTTCACCTTCCACGTCCTTCACTCGATGCCAAATTCTCCCTCCAGCAAAAAGGATCATATCGCCTGCTCTGGGTTGAATATTCATTGTCTTTAAATTCTCCAGGACATCGTTGCGCTCCTCATTACTTAACTGCTCAGCGCCAACAACCGACTCAGGACTTTTTGGCCAAACTAAGTCAAATAAGGCTAGCTCACCTCCAGCGTCAGGTTGTTCAACTAAAATGAAAAAGCTCAGCTGACCTTCCAATTTTGCAATCTCGTCAAGTAGAATGATTTCAGGCATCTTATAATTAAAGTCATTACCCACATGAGCTCCAATAGCACCCTTATAGGGGTAACAAACACGGATACTTGCTGGTATGAAGCTCTGATTCGTATCATTGCGGGGAACAACAACACGACAACTTTGAGCCACCGCACCAATTGTTTCCATAATGCGCCGTTCAATGTCAATCTCAAATACCTCCTTCAATTCAGTTCTGAACTTGTCGGACATTGAGAAATAATCTTCCAGCTTAAGGAGCTGAAAGTTACCCTCGGTAGTATTTACTTTTTTCCCATAATACTCGCCAAAAGGCATTGCCGTTCTATCTTCGGTTTTCCAAGTGGGGAAATTGTTTTTAAAAACTTGAAGTTCAGCCTCTGACAATACACCTCTGATGAGAAAGCCATCTAGCTTACCCTCGAATATATCCTTGAAACCATTGGGAAACTGATCTAGGTTTCTTACGTCTACATCTGTCCAATTATACATGCCTTCAATCTTCTTCATGGCCATAGATTCTACTTGATAATTCTCTCTCGGATTCGTGGTCAGTGCCTCTCTCTTTTCTTGGGTGCTCAAAATTATTTAATTTTACACGTTTGAGGAATCAATTTCGTAAGATCCTGCTAATATGAGAACAGTATTTAGAGATCCAGGCCGTGAATTAGCCTTTAACTCAGATGGATACGTTATTGTTCCTATGCTTAGTAAATCTGAAGTTGATAAATTGAGAAAACTGTATAGCTCCCATACAAGTGACACATTCGATGAAGGATTTCATACTTCGTTTTTATCCAAGGATGTAGAATTCAAAACGATTATTTCCGATACCTTCAAAGAACTGTTCAAGGATAAACTGGAAGATCTTCTAATTGATTATCGAGTTCTTTTCACACATTACCTGATTAAAGAGCCAAATACCTCCTTTAAGTTTAATTTGCACGTCGATGCCACAACCGTTGATGAGACTAGGCATCAATCCTTGACTATTTGGTGCGCGCTGGAAGATACGGACGCCACTAACGGAGGATTATTTGTTTGGAAAGCTGGACACAAATCTGTCCACGGATTCAGATCCGTATCCCAACACAATCCTGTTGACGAGAGTGTTGGAGAGCAAGTAGATAAGGTAAATATTGTCCTAAAAAAAGGAGAGGCACTTATCATGAATCAAAAGCTACCTCATGGCTCCATGCCTAATCCTAGTAAAAACAGAAGAATAGCTGCAGGCATTCACCTAGTCCCGCAAGAAGCTAAGAGCATTATGTGCTTCAAGGAAAGTGAAGAAACTCTTTCCATTTATGAAATTCTCAACTATAACTTTTACATAGATGGTTTTGAAGGAGATAATTCAAAGAACTCCAAACATTTACAATTCAAATACA
>JYMV01033354.1_pt1 | contig 11849 bp, 1 predicted proteins | sample 338911 | NCBI WGS metagenome assembly JYMV01 (sample SAMN03354496, study PRJNA234377) | hydrothermal vent metagenome | biome: Deep sea; feature: Hydrothermal plumes at the Eastern Lau Spreading Center, Western Pacific Ocean; material: Seawater | place: Tonga | collected 2009 | depth 2000 m m
GGATCATTATCAACTACTGGTGACTATACGCCAGTTGCTGGATTTGTTGGCGACGATACCATGACTTACACTGTTAATGATAGTGATGGTGCTACCTCTAATACAGCGACGGTTACTGTAACAGTGACTGCTGCTGTAAATGGTGGTAACTACACCGCATCTGATTTAATCGCTGAAATATCCTTAGACGATCAAGGTAACTACTCTAATAAGTCTGAAGCTGAGGCGCATAATGCAGATATTAATAATGCGAATGACCTTATGGATATTCTGGAATTTAATATGGTCTGGCTTGGTCAACCTTTAAGTAACTGGAGTATGGATCTTAATAAAGATGGCAATGATGCCGTTGCGTTTAAAACTATTGATGGTGATTTCTATTATATCATTTACGATAATTTTAGTGACAATAGCACTTACGTGAGTTATAAAAATGATGCAGTTTTTAGTGGTAGTTTACCTTCAACATCTTCTGGCGCACCGGTAAGTTCGCCAATCCCGGATCTAGGGTATTCAGTTGGTGAGCATAAATCATTGTATCCAGATCAATATTTTTATGACCCTGAAGGACTTCCATTAACGTATACGGTTGAGTCTGCGTTAGATGGAGGCGCTGTATTATCTATGGAAAATTGGTTATCCACACCAATACCTACCGATGCTGGTGGCGACTATTTAATTACAATTATTGCAACAGACAATGATAACAATGAAACACGAGAATCATTTACGATAACTGTTGGTGCCTTTGATGGTGAGCAAGATGGTATTGAGGATGGTTTGGTAGAATTTTTTCATATGTTGGGAATTGACAACTTTCAGGATTCCTTAACTGTTACCGTTGATTTTAATGATTCTACTCATGTTGACACCTTTAATATTTCGGTTGGGGCATTTACTTTTAACAACTCAAATGATGCAAATGGTTTTAGTTTAACTTTGGCGTTCCAAGATGATGGTACATTAATAACCCAAACAGGACTTGATGCAGCTAATGTTGTTGCTATACCTGGCTTTGATGCACAAAATATTGAGGATTGGTATAAGTATGCTGATCCTGATTCTGATGATGACTATGCATTTATGGCTGTTGAAGATTTATTTAGTATGACTGGTATTTATGACTGGAATAACTTGCAAATAGTAACACAAGCTAATGCAACTGGTGAAGTCATAATCATTGATGTTGATTCATTTGAATTTAACGGTATAAAGGTATATTCCCAGCATTATGAACTAACTTTTGAATATGGTAAGGTTGTTAATAAAACAGGTATACCAACTGAAAGCGAAATACCTGGCCTTGGTCTTGATAATGCCTTTAGTGATTCAAGTTTGGATATTTGGTATGAGTTTTCAAGCCCAGATGAACAGAAAGAAGAAGATCAGCGTGATGATGGTTTCTTTGATGATTCTCATGATTATCAAGAAACATGGACCAATATTTGGACATGGACTGACGGGGATGGTACTATTTGGACAGTAGTTGATCAAGATATTAACGGTGTATGGACTTCAACTGAATCTGGTTCTAATGGCGCTGAAAGATCATTCGCTGGTAGCTGGGATCATGACACTCAGACAAACACATTTACAGAAACATTTAGGAGTGCAGATGGGGCCGTTGACTATGTAAGAGTTGAGGTTTCCGGACCAACGGGTACCACCAATACTTATACTGGCAAAACCAATCAGATTGGCTGGCAGCAGCTTGATCAAATTTATACTATCTCTACTGAGAGTCCAATTGTTGAAACATTAGATGCTTATTGGTCTACTACAGGCATTACTGGTACAGCTACCGGTGAAGACAATGTTGAGGTTGAATTTGGATTTTCAGATTGGCAAATCACCATTGGCGGTGAATCGGTTTCTCATACAGACTTTGATGAGTACTTTGATGATTTCTTTAGTGGTACTAAAGATGCTTGGACATGGACTGACTGGGATGGCACAGTTTGGCAAGTTACAGAAAGTGATGAGAATGGAACGTGGACTACAAATGAAATTGCCTATACTGATGAGTCACTCTCAACTAAAACAGGCGATGAGCGTACCTCTAGCTCATCTTGGGACCAGAGTACACAAACCAATATTTGGTCAGAAACATGGACGGATGCTAGTGGCTCAGTAACAAAAACAGAAACCCAAAGTCCTACAGGTACAATCATTGTTACCCAAGGTTATAGTGATTATGTTGGTTGGACGTACTTAGGTGAATTTTATTCCAATTTAGATGTTACTGAAACTATGGATAGCAACTGGAATACAACAGATATTTCAGGAACAGGCGATAATTCAGATGGTATTGCAGTTACTTTTGCTTGGGATGCCAACACCTGGCAAGTAACAGTTGATAGGAACGACGGCGCAGGTGCACAGCCTGTTGGTGGTTATGATACTTACATGGATGCAGCAGGAGGCTATCAAGAGTCGTCAAGTTGGACGAGTGATCCATGGACGTGGCAAGATGGATCTGGTATTACATGGACAGTTATCGATAAGCAAGAAGGCGATACTTGGACTTCAACTGAAACTGGTGATAATGGTGATAGTCGTATATCTATTTCCTCGTGGAATAATGAAACCCAGGTTAATACATGGTCTGAGGAAATTATCAATCAGTCTGTAGGTTTAGATTTTAAAGTAACTGAAACTTATAGAGAGGATGGCACTTCATCAACTAGAACTGAAGGTAATGCAGATCGTATTGGCTGGACACCACTTGATGGTGTTTATACCAATGTAGATGTGACTGAAGAGCGTGATGCAAATTGGAATAACATTAGCGTTACAGGAACAGGTTTTAATGAAAGTAATACTCAAATTACTTTTGGACTTTCCAGTAATGGTTGGCAGTTAACTATGGATGATGGTAGCGGAGCTATCGATTATGACCCATGGGCACAAACTGATTCATACATAGATCCAGATTCAATAGATTACAGCGATCCTAATTTTGACCAGCAATCAGCAGACACATGGACGAGTGATCCATGGACATGGACTGACTGGAGTGGCGCTATTTGGACAGTGATTGATGTACAGGAAGGTAACATTTGGACAACCACTGAAACTAGTGATAAGGGTGATGTTAGAGTGTGGATGTCAACTTGGGATCAAGAAACCAACACTTCAACCTGGAGTGAATCATTTATTGCAGCCGATGGAAGGGTTGATTTTCAGCGTACAGAAACTTATAACCAGGATGGTACTTCAAGCGTAACTACAACGGGTAAGGATGATCAGATCGGTTGGGAATATTTAGGTGAAGTATATACCAGTATGAATGTCACCTTAGACCGTAATATAAATTGGGAAACCACTGGTATTAGAGGGACAGGTGTTAATGCCGAGGGCGAAACTGTTGAATTTGGCTTTGAAAATAATCAGATTACCATTGACGGCGATACGATAGGCAACCTAGATCATGGCGACCAGGAAAAGGCAGATGATAACTTCGAATATTCATGGACTTATGTTGATGAAGTGGGTGTTGAATGGACTGTAGTTGACTCGCAAGATGGTGATTGGTGGAAATCAAAAGAAACTAGCTCTAATGGTGATGTTCGTGTGAACAAGTCTAAATGGAGTGATGGCGATGATGATAATGGTGATGGCTTCATAAATGCCTCAGATAATGGTTCTTATTCTAAGTTTGTTTCTAAATTTAAATCCGCTGATGAAGCTATTAAATACAAGATGGTTGAAAAATACTATGATGACTACCAAGGCTCTGGAGAAGCCAGATCAGTCATGGTGGTTAAGGGTACTAGTGATTATCTTGGTTGGGATTACCTAGGTGAAATTTATACTGATATTGACTTTAAGGTAGTTCGCGATGGCAATTGGAATGTTATAAAGATTAACACTGCACAAACAGATTCCAATGGAGATACATTAAAAGATGACAATGGTGACCCCTTACAAGCCACAGCTAAGAACGCTAATGGTGTTGAGGTTGCTATTACTGCTGGTAATTATGGCGAGATCTTAATTGATGGTCGAGATATTTACCAAATCAATGATGATTTCTTCGACTTTGGCGATACAGGCATGGCTGATTTTGAAATGCAAGATGATGGTTGGGATTATGGATATGTAGATTACAATTCTGGCGTAGCATTCAGTGTTACTGAGTCAGAGGTTGATGGCAAGTGGGTCACGATAGAAACTAATGATCTTACAGGTGAGATAACCAAACGTATATCTGAATACGATCCAGTTACAGATAAAAACACGGAAACAGAAATTAAATATCTGTCACAAATCGCTTATGATAATGACAACCAGGAGAGCTCGGAAACTAGGACTAATTCATTCGTAGTAAATGATGATGGCGGTTATTCAATGGTACAAAGTGTATCTTCAACTCTAGATGAAAATTATACTCGTACCGAAACTTATAACGCAGATGGCACAACTACAATTACAACTATCGGTACTCTTTGGTATAAGATAGGCGATGAAAGCCTGTTAGTGCGAGACGCTGAAGTCACAGAGCAATTAGATCAAAACTGGCAGCATACTGATTACACTGGCACTTCAGAGATTCCTGACGTATATTTACTTGGTTTAGCTTTCTTTGGAGTGGATGTAGGGAACACTCAAGTATTGATAGAATTTCAAGGTATAAACAATTATGGTGAGCCAAAACTTACGTTTACTATCTATAGTACAGAAGAGATTTCGGGATGGGTTGGGGCTGGTGAAATATTAATTAACCCAATCACTGATGAGGCTATGATGATGCAAAATTACGATGATGCGTCAAACACAACATTAGATGATTACGCCTTAATGAATGGTTCGGATTATTCAACCTCTAGAAAGGATTGGACTTGGGTTCAAGACGATACAGGTGGCTTTACTGTTGATGATTCTGATAGTACGCAAATAATTACAACCTTCACTGGCACAAGGTCCGATGCTCCAAGTGAGACAATTACTGTTGTAGAGACGAAAACACTTAATGCTGATAACAGCATAAACACGTTAGTGCATGATGTTACAACCTCAGACGATCAGAACTTTAACACCACATTTACAGTAATTGACGACGGTAGAGCTCAACTACACTTTGAAGGTTCCAAGAAATTCATGGGCGAACTATATAACAGTGTGGATGTTTATAAACTTGTTGATGTGTACTCAGGTCATGCTTCATTTGAAGGTGCAGCCAAGACCTTGGATGGCGCTGATGTAGAAATCTTTAAAAATGAAGATCAACGATCTTTAGAGATTGTTGTCACGAGTCGAGACGGTAAACAGCAAAAAGTAACAGAAGAGCATGACGAAATTGATCTTGATTTCTTTGTGGCAGAAACAACAGTGAATGAAGTATATCAGTGGAATTACACAGATCAAAACAGTATCAGATGGACAGTAACAGATAAATATGATGGCACTACTTGGTCAAGTGTTGAAACCAGTGATGCAGGCGAAAGATCGTTCACTGATTCATGGACTGAAAGTGGAGGTTCATCAATCTTTGTTGAGACGCTAGCTGGGCAAGATACCTATACAGAAACAAGAGTATTTACTTCTGATTATTCTGGCGGTACGTTTACAGATATCCAAACCGTTGTAGCAACAAGAGGCAGTACAGAAGTTGCCAACTATACGGAAACCATGACTTTCGATGAAAATTATGCTTCAACCAGAGTAATCCAGGGTGATTTGTATGAATTTGAAGACACTGTAGTAACAAATGTTAATGTTACAGAAACGAAAGATAGTGAATGGGTAACAACTTCTGTTAGCGGCACCGCAACAAGACAAAGTGATAATAAAGTAGTAACTATTGGCTTTGATGGCACTAACTCTTGGGGTGACCCAGTTCTTACCTTTGAAATTGATGGTTTCATTACAGTCGACACCTCAACAGTAGTTAATAGTAATCCTGTAGCAGTTGACCAGACTTTAGCAATAGATGAAAATGTGACTTCTGTTAAGGATGTATTACAAGGTTCTTCTGATAGCGATAGCGATTCTGTCTCTGTTAAATCAGTAGGTGCAGCATCAAATGGTACAGTAAGCTTGCTTAATGGCGAGGTGATGTATACACCGGATTATAATTATTCAGGTACAGATAGTTTTACTTATACGGTAACTGATGGTAGGGGTGGTACTGACACAAAAACAGTTAATGTAACTATTGCTGCAGTTAATGAAGCTGTAGATGCGATTAATGATACAAGCACTATGGAGCAAGATACACTAGCAACAGTGCTTGATTTGATCGGTAATGACACAGACGGCGATGGTGATTCTTTGACAGTAACATCTGTTACCAGTGCGGCAAATGGTACAGTAAGCTTAGATCTTGGTGTGGTGACTTACAAGCCAGATACTAATTTTAGTGGATCTGATAGTTTTGACTATACAGTTTCTGATGGCACTGTCACAGCTACTGCCACAGCGACTATTATAGTAACAGCATTAAATTCAGGACCTGTAGCCGTAGCTGACAGCGCATCAGTTGACGAAGATCTCAGTATACAGATCGATGTTTTAGCTAATGACACAGACGCTGATGGAGATTCTTTAACAGTAGCATCTGTTGGTGACGCGCAAAATGGTAGCGTGAAATTAATGATGGGCTATGTGTTCTATACGCCAGATGCTAATTTTAGTGGATCTGATAGCTTTAGCTATGTAGCGCAAGATCCCGATGGTGCAATATCATCAGGCACAGTAACACTAACAGTTAATGCTACTAACGATGCAGTAATAGCAGTTACTGATGTGGTAGTGCTTGAGCAAGATTCTGCTACTTTAACTATTGATGTGTTGGGTAATGATACTGATTCTGAAGGTGATGCAATGACACTAGTTTCAGTGGGTAGTGCAGGAAAAGGTGTGGTTGCAATGGTTGGTGGTAAGGTAACCTATACACCTACCGCCGGTGAGACAGGTTCAGATACTTTTACTTATGTTGTGGGTGATTTAGACCCAACAGACGGTGTAACGGTTCAAACTACAACAGTAGGTACTGTTGAGGTTACACTGAGTGAAACCAACCTTGCTCCAATTACGGTTGATGATGTCGAAATAGTATCTGAAGCTACCGCTACAAGTGTTGCTAATAAGATGAGTGTACTAACTAACGACATCGATCCAAATGGTCATAATTTAACATTAGTCACAGTAAGTAGTGCATTAAATGGTACTGCTACAGTGGCAGGCAGTAATATATTGTATAGCCCTACTGAGAATTATGAGGGTTTAGAGACACTTACTTATACGGTAAGTGATGGCAATGGTGGTACTACCACTGGCACAGTAACAATAACCATTAGAGGTGTAAATGATGACCCGGTAGCTCGTGACGATGCATTGGGTAGTGTCTCTGTCGATCAAGGTTCTGCAAAACTTGATGTATTATCAAATGATTTTGATATAGATATTGGTGATAATCTGACTCTTAAATATGTGCGTACTGACTCAGAATCTGACTTTACCTCAGACACTGCAACAACAGCATTAGGCAATACAGTTAGGGTTTCAGGTGACAAAATTACTTATTCAGCGACTGCTGTAACTAGTGGATCGGATAGCTTTGATTATTTGATTATTGATGATGCTGGCGCTACCCATAGTGCAACAGCTACATTAAGAATCTCAAGTAATACCAATCCAACTGCGATTGATGATATCTTGGTAGTAGCAGAAGATGCTTTATCAGTACAACTCAGTGGAGATGCAGCAGCTAGTATAAATGTAGAGGCAAATGATACTGAAATTGATGATGGAGATAGTTTAAGTATTCTCTCGGTTAGTGTTGATCCGTTACATGGCACAACTCAAGTAACCAATGGCGTACTTTTCTATACGCCAGATACAAACTATGTAGGCACTGATACCTTTAGCTATATTCTTAAAGATACTAGAGGTGGCCGTGATGAAGCATCAGTAACTCTTACCATTACTGCAGTTAACGATCTTCCTACTGCAATAGTTGATAATGTTTCAATTGAAGCAGAATCTAGTGCAACGATTGTTGATGTACTAGGTAATGATAGTGATCTCGATGGAGATACATTAACGGTTACAAAAGTTGATAGTGAGTCATTGAAAGGGAGTGCAGTGGTATTAACTGATGGTGTGGTAACTTTTGCACCTAAGGTTGGATTTACTGGCTCTGATAGCTTTACTTATACAGTTTCTGATGGCACAGCGACAGCGACAGCGACTGTTAACGTTACTGTTACCGCTATTAATAGCGCACCAGTTGCAGTTGAAGATGGTGTGGCGACAGCAATATCAATCGTAGAGGATTCTAGAAATAATAATATTACCGTACTGACTAATGATACAGATGTTGATAACGATACCCTGAGTGTTATTGCAGTGACTGAGGCTAGTCATGGTGTGGTTTCAGTATTAAGCGGTAATATTATCTACACTCCAACCGCCAATTATAACGGCACAGACAGCTTTACTTATACGGTTGACGATGGCAATGGTGGTACAGATACAGGGGTTGTGACACTAACCGTTACCGATGATGGGATTGATGTTGCTACTGCAGTTAATGATGATCTTGGTGATGCTGTTGTAGGCTCAAAGCAAGCTATCAAGGTGGATTTGACGTCAAATGATGTAAGTGGTGATAATGGCAATATTGAAATTACTTCTGTTGCTGCTGCAAAATATGGCACAACCACACTTTCGGGTGGTGAAGTTTACTATACACCGGGCAGTCAAGTAGGACTTGATACCTTTACATATACACTTGATGGTGGTGATACAGCAACTGCAAAAGTTAATCTTATTGCTATCAATTCAGATCCTACAGGCAATGTTAGTATTGTTGGCGCTGCTCAAGTAGGACAGACATTAACAGCAACTAACACATTAGCTGATGATGATGGTATGGTTAATTCAACTGTTACTTATCAATGGTATAGAGATGGATCCGCTGTTGATGGAGCAACAGCATCCACTTATGACATCAGCCTTGAAGAAGCAAATTCTGTATTCTTAGTTAAAGCGTCATACACAGATGATTTAGGTAGTACTGAAACCATTTCCAGTGATGCAACAGATGCGGTTACACAGTTGGACACACCATTTAGTTTTGTAGCAACATCTATAACCGGTCTCCAAGCTGCAGATATAACAGCCTTAAATGGCTATAACGATAATTTTGCCGATGATGATGCGCTGGTTAAATTAACTCTTAATGTAAGTGTAGATTCAATTGTTAGTAGATCAGACATAACTTCTATAGCTGGTGCAGATTTAACTCTTAATATTGATTGGGATCAATTTGAGGCAATAGATAGTAGCATTTCATCTAAAAAATTCATTATTAAAAAAGTGGGTGCAGCGGTTAATGAGTTAATTGTATTGAATTCATCGTCAACTGACGATCCTGATACGTTTGATACGCTAGCATTAGCATCTATACGTACAACTGGCCCATTATTAACCATCGTTGATACAGATACAAGTAATGATACTGCTACAGAAATCTTAAATAACACTGACATAATTGAAGTGTACGTACGACCACTCTCAAATGCTGGTAAGTTATCCATTGAACTTAGTGGTACAGTTTCAGCTAACCAAGGACAAATCTCATTTAATCAATACGACTCAACCATGAGTAATATTAATGCAGTAGCAGGCAACTCTACAGCAACTGGCGATGTGACCATTTCTGGTACGCTAGAAGTAGATCAAACTCTTTCTGCATCGAATAATTTAGTAGATGAAGATGGTATTGGTGTGATTGGTTATACATGGTTACGAGATGGTGTTGAAATTAGCAATGCAACCAATCAAACGTATACATTAACTGTAGATGATATCAATAAGGCAATTTCTGTAAGGGCGAGTTACACTGATGATGCTTCTAATGACGAAGTTGTCGTCAGTAGCGCTCAGACATTGATTCAGTCTGAGGTCAATAAGCCGCTGATGTTCTCATCAACTTTGGTGACTGCTGCAGAGGCTTCTATTGAGAAGCATGGCGCTGACTATTCAGAAAATCCAGATGAGATGCTTATTAGGTTAGTTTTAGAAGCGGATATGGGGAGATTTTCTGACAGTAATATTACATCTATTGCAGGTCTAGAACTTGATTTTAGTCTTGACTGGTCTAAAATTGAAGACTTTACCTATACTGGTGGGTATGGAGTCAAGTTCCTTACATACGACAACTATACCGGTACCATGTTTAACGGTCTCGTGACTGATAGTAGCACTGGGGAGATCGAGAAAATTGTTTTATCTTCTCTTAATACATCTACCAAGCCATATTTGACTTTAGTTGATACTGCAGACACCAATGCTGGTGAACAAGTGGTGAATCCAACAGAAGACTTGATTACAATTTTCTTAAACCCTGTGGATACGGTAAAAGATTTTGAAGTCATATTCGGTGGCGAAATTTCGATAAATCAAGGGGAGAGTGTATTTACTCAATTAAGTCATTCATATGAGGTACAAGCTAAAACATTTGACGCCATCATATCTACAGGATCAACTGACACAACCATCACCAAGTTACACAATACTTCAATTGACCTGTGGTTAGGTGGTAGTGATACTGGCTCATCAGTAGCAGTTGATACCGGTGAAATCTCAATTGGTAGCACTCCGGTGACATTCGACGAAGTCAAACTATCAGATGCTGGTGCTTACACTCCTAAGATTGACATTCAAGATGCAATTGCAGTGTTAAGAGATATTGTTAACTTATCGGATTTAACTGGTCATGCCTTCCATGCAGGAGATGTTGATAATAATAATAAGATTGATATCCAAGATGCTATTGGCATATTAAGAGACATTGTTAACTTAGCAGAGCTTGATACTTTTGATCTTATTGATGCTAACAATGATAGAGTGACTCTGTTAGATGCTGATTCAATTAGCTCAGCACCAACGTGGACCCTTGTTGCTAATGGTGATGTTGATATGAATGGTAGCTTTGATGATGCCTATGTGGTGACTAGTGATTTGGTCTAGATAAAAGACCACTGTAAATCTGACATTTACAACCCAACAAAAGCCTGAAATTGCCTTGGTTTTTTTGTTGGGCATAATGCCTCTCAAGGTGTAGAGTGCCATAAAGATGAAAGTTTTATTGACATTATTGTTTATTGTATTATTTTCTAGTACACATGCAAGAGAATACTCTCCACTAACTGATGCAGTGTATGTCAGTGATAACAGCAAAGAGGATGTGCCATTTGATCTAGATTATCTAAAGTCACTTTGGAAAAAGAAGAGGTGGCAATCTTTCGAGGTATCTTAAGAAACATTAAACCTTTTCAGAAATAAATTAACGGATATGGAAAAAGCAAGTGTAGAATCAATCCATAATAGATCTTTATGGAGAGAAGTGTGAAGTTGCTTATTGCTGTGCTAACCATTTTAATTTCTACTAATTTATTATCTGCAGAAAAAGCTAGTAAGGGAGATTTATTAGAAGCTTTTGATGGAAAGTTTATTCTGGTAGAGGGTCAATCAAAGCAAGCGTGTTTCTCTATTTTAGGGAACTCGATTAATATTATTCATCAAAAAGGAAAATGTGATCAATATATTGACATCTCGATTAGTAGACGTGGCGCTTTGTGTTTGGAGGATAAAAAGAAAGAGCGTTGCGCTAAAGTAAGAATTTTATCAAATGGAGATTTTGCCTGGGGCAAAAGTAGACGTCCAATTACTATCTTTGATTCACATAGTCAGTTAACTGGTGGTGCGTCTGAAGTAGATATCAAAGGTGAGTCTAAATTAGCTAGAGAATACTACCGAAATGCAGATAAATTGCAGAAGCGTGGTGAACTTTGGCAAGCTGTTATAGAATTTAAAAAATCAGCAGAGTTGGGTTATGC
>JYMV01008677.1_pt1 | contig 11848 bp, 6 predicted proteins | sample 338911 | NCBI WGS metagenome assembly JYMV01 (sample SAMN03354496, study PRJNA234377) | hydrothermal vent metagenome | biome: Deep sea; feature: Hydrothermal plumes at the Eastern Lau Spreading Center, Western Pacific Ocean; material: Seawater | place: Tonga | collected 2009 | depth 2000 m m
AGAGCAGTCTGGTATGTTCGCGCACCTAAGGGTTTGTCATAACTTTATAAAATGAAGGGATTTTATTGAGCAAACATAATCCTGATAAAGTTACAAAAGTTCAAATAGAGGTAACCCATGTTTACCTTAGATCATTTAGCATCCGATAAGTTGGCGCATGCATATTTCAAAAGTAAAAATAGTACGGATAAAGGAAAGATTTCATTACGAAACAGAATAAATCTACAAAGTAATGTCTGTGAAGTAAATTGAAATAAATTTCATGAATAACACAATGCTTATAAAAAAAAATTAATCAATACTTACAGACTGGTACTGCTATTCTTAATTTTTCACAGCTAATGTTTAGCATGATAACAAATGCATGATGAATTAATACGGATGTGACATAATGCGCCAACTTAGGGGAATCAGCTGTAATGTTGTATCGAGTACACAAAAAGTTTATTGTCCTATATTATTTTTATTTAGAAAAAGCTTTATTTTATCAAAAATTATTGCCAAAAATTTATATAGTGTGCTTATTTAAGAAACTTATTGTGAAATACTAATTATAGTGTATTTAAATGTATGAATTTTTGTTTAATATATGTACAATTTGGCCATTTTCCTTTTGATCTCGCCAAGTGATATCCACTGATGTTGAAAATTATCGGTCAGTGTGACATCAAACACATTAAGAAGTCACACATTTTACCAATAAAAATGATAACCTCAGTTTTTAAGGTTCGACATACATTCAGACTCGCTGCGATACTAGTGATAATGTCTGTCTCAACCTTCAAATCTGTGGTTATTAAACATATACAATGTATTATTGAAAATTGATATCAGCAATACAAGTTAAAACTTATCATAGTTGTCTTTCTTTTAACTGTTTGCCCATGCTTGATTTTAATTTCTGATAGGGTTAGGGTTATGGTGTTTAAGCCACTTTCAACAATATTTCAGTTATATCATGGTGGTCAGTTTTATTGGTGGAGGGAACCGGAGTACCAGGAGAAAACCACAGACCTACCGCAAGTCACTGACAAACTATATCACATAATGTTGTATCGAGTGCACTCGCCTGAGCGGGATTCGAATTGACAACGTTAGTGGTGATAGGCACTGATTGCATATGTAGTTATAAATCTAATTACTATACGATCACGACCACGACCGCCCCCCAATAATCGTTATTAGAACTGGGTACAATAGATTATATCTTATACGTAATGCTTGGTGTAGAATCGCTTTTCACCAAACTTTCATTAATTGATTTTTAACCAACGATATGACCTAGACTGAATTCTAAATAAATGTTTTAGACTGAATTTGCTTTCAGTTGTCCCTTACTTCCAGTTGTTTGGGGTAGTGTTCGTGTCTTACTTACGTTTTTTGTGTTTGTTTGCAATATAGTGGTGTCCAACACATATTGTGTTTTGTTTTTGCTTTAGTTTTCTTCGTCTTGTGTTCTATGTGTTGCCAGTTTCTCTGAATTGTCCATTTTTTTTATTGCCCCTTCGATGTTCTCTAACGTTTATTTCAACTAATTATCTTCGACGGAATTCTAACCAAATGTCCAAAACTGAATTCTTAACCAAATGTCATAGACTGAATTCTAACCAAATAATCTATAGACTGAATTCTAGCTAATTATTCAAGAACAAACATTCCAGAACCACGATGTGTTTTATTTTAGTACCACGATGTGCAGCATCAGTGGCTGTCATCCAAATTTACCTTGTTGTCTTTTTACCATATTACGAAATGCTTTTTTCCAACAAAGATATAGGTTACAAGATTCCCATATGCAAATTTAACCTTGATATTTTAACCAGATACCAATTTAATCTACAAAAGAAAATGATCCTCCATAACAGATACAATCTTACAAGATATATTTGATTCAATCAGACATCAATTTCTCGTCTTGTACGTGGCCATTGTTAGATGTAGTCAGAGATTGTTTTATCGGTACCAGGTTTTTTAATTATTCATACAGATAGATGAAGATATTGGACATTTGAAATGCCAACAACTTCATATTTCTTACTAGAATTCAATACAAACACTTTATCAATGACGCAACAGAAGTCAAATTTCTATATAACACTATGAATACAGCTCACGTTCCGGTATTGGTTGTTAGTAGTTGTTAATGTAGCACATTTTACATATACCGTACTGTCTACATATGTATTTCATGTGTTGACATAGATGTACAATAGATGTGTACTACTTTTGTTTTGTATGTTTCAATACGCAGGTCTTCCATTTTGAATGAAACCAGTTGTTACAATACTAACCACAGACATCAAACAATGAATTAACTAATTTTGGCACTTCTAAGCACACAATGTCAGCACCCAACGTGCTTATGTTAGTATATATTTAATTGATTTGAATAACATTATGAAATGGAAGCTTAAACAGTGATGATCAACAATTACACCAATATCAACAAAAGGAACAACAGCCGCTCGCCTCAAAACTGTGAACACAAAAGACCACGACACATGTGTGCATAATGCACAAAGGAAATAAACGCGTTGTGTGCACTAAATTTGCTATCTACGTTTTGATTTTTTTTACATAATATTTGCTTGTTTAATCCAATTCTGACCTACTTTTTACAAGACTGCAGAATGAAATTAGCTCTGTCGGTTTTAAACGTTTTGCCATAAACAAGCCAACAAGAATATCAAAATAGGCACGTATGCATAACATACGGCGCATCTGTTAGTAGATAATTATTGTTTGAAGATGGTGACGTAACAAGAAGACATTGTAAATTATATTTTACGGTGATACTGCAAAACGCTTATGTAATTTACAAAAAGTAAAACGTGAAGTGATGCAAGATTATGAGGTTTTTGCATGCATGGAGAAAAAAACTTTGATTGAAGCCACATACAGGATAAATGTTATAAGGTTTAAGAGAATCATGAAGAAAGAAGGAATTTCAATACAAAAGTCACCCGTCTAAACGTTGATAAAAAAGACTGTTAATTGCCCCTGACACCAACGTTAATTATTAAAATGACAATTGGTCCAGCAATCCCAAAATCCAATTGAATTTCCCAATAACCATACGTTTCTAGTGGCAGCCAAAAGTCGTTTCTTCGGTTGGCCCGTTTATCCTTCATTTCAATAAAGGTTTTTATAGATTGTTGAATTTCTTATCGTCCTGAATATAACACAAATACTGCTCTTTGGATGTTAAGCAATAATGGAGCAAACTGCCCAATATAGCAAATAACAGCAAAAGCAGGACATGGATCCTGGCTTAGAACAGACACGTATTCATACTAGTATTGTGGTGGTGTTATTTCGAACCAAAACCTTCATGTAAATTAACGAGATTTCTGTTTACTTTTACACGACGACGGTCAGATATATATATGAAATGATTTATAAAAAACAAAAGTAATTGGAAATCGTATAGTTCATTGGATAACCCCCGAACAGAAGAAAGACATTTAATAGTTGATAGTATTTCAATCTTTCAGCAACCGATTCCGACATGGGCACGGGTAAACAAAAATGAGGAACATAGCAGAAAATTAAAATAGTATACTGATACCACTGTCAAGGAATACAAATGTCATGTTATTATTGTTGGTATACTTTTAAGATGTCTAACATTGGAAAGCGTAGTCATTCACAAGACAATATTATTTGACATTTGTTCATCCGACCTTGCATAGGTTATAAAACGTTCGAGTACGAGTTTCCTTATCAGCTTCCAGAACGTTGTATATTGGAGTAAATGGTTCCAAAGTCGGACGGACATCAAAAGTATTGCAATGAAAGAAAATTTCCTCGGCACCTTGCTTCTGACATATTATCTTTTACTCTAAATTCAGTGTTTTGATTGGTCGATTTTCGAGACAAGATTTTGGATAATACCCAAAAATTGTACGATGCCAAAACACGGTCGTACTATCTGTATAATTATCAGATTAGTTGTGGTAGATGTTAATTTAAAGATATGTGTGTCCATTCAAATACCCGTGTTGTTCATCTATTTAGTTTTCTGTCTCGTGCTTTTTGTTTTGTGTCTTGTGTCCAATGTTGCCTGTGTCTCTGGTATTATATATATATATAGGGTTGAATTCGGTCTTCCGGAAATATGTACTATTCTATTCCGTCTTTGTTCTAGTCAACACGTTTATCTGTCTCTCTTTCGTGGGCAATTGAAGTAAAAGGTTGTATCTTTCCACGCTCTTTGTATTTTGTGATTTTCGCCTCTCGCCGATCCCCATAGATGTCACACTGGATTATATATTCTTGATTGCTTCTTCCTGTTTCTCTAACGTTTATTTGATAATGTATAGGCCTAATTACTTATGAGACAATATCGTCGAAAAGAAATCCATATAATCAAGTAGGGAGAGTGTCCATGTTCCAGTTCTTTAGCTTTCTACTGTGCTGAAATCGTGTGACAGCAGCAAAAAATTGACAATCCACATTCCCACCATTCATATCTTACCATATTGTTTTCTAATCAATTTTGTAATATATTATTTTGATTTATTCGGAAATTTCTGTTTATTTTGTATTACGCTTGTCATTCATTCAAGACAATTAGCACATGTAACTGGGAAAGAAATTTAATTTGTAAACGTAAAATGGATATAAATAAAGCCTCGTTGTAGTACTGGATTAGGTTAGTTTAAATCAAAGTCATTAATTCGTTAAGAAAAGATTGAAGATACCAAAGGGGTAATCAGAAGCCGTAAATCGAAGGAAAGACATCACAATAGCCAAAAAGGGGGTTTGAGTTATGGAATTTAACGCCACTTTCAACAATATTTCAGTTATATCGTGACGGTTTTAAAAGAAATGTCTACAACACCCGAAAGGGACAAAAAGCCAAACAATTATCCACAAAATACTACACAGAAAACTAAAGATTAAGTAATACGAACCACACTTAAACGGATACTTTCGAAGTGATAACGTCAATGTTACCACTGGGAACCATGGATTATCAGCATAATTCGTAGCTGCACCCCTATATCAAAGAAACCATGATAAAAACCACAAACCCTGACACGTTTATCAACTGAGAAAGATATACCCCATATGCAAATGCTGCTGGAATGTTAATCTTTGCTACATAGAAATGGAAAGTCCACAATGGGAAAATGGAAACCATCTCTCTTGTGGGTTCGTTTCAAGATATTTTACATGTTAATTATTGGTAAAGAGTATTTTATGAATTGATTTCAACTTATCTAAAATAATTTGTTTATCCATGTCAGCTGTGAATATATTCTTAAAGAAAATGAGATTGTATTGAGTATTCAGCAAAAATTGCGCAACAAAAATAATATCAGGTAATTGTATATATTAAATACCTCTTATCATCTTTAGAGAAAACCGAAGAGATTATCAAGAATGGACAATCCAGACACTGATACTGAAAACATTGGGCACAAAAGAGACAGGACGAAGACAAACAAAGTAAACAAATCACAACTAAAAGGATGAACAACAAGAACCCCACCAAAACAAAGATGGCCGACTCTTCTTATCCAGATTTTTTTTTTAGATATTTAAAAAGATAATACGACATATCTTTTCTTACAAAACTGGTGTCAAACGTTCCTCGTACATATGGTATAATATTTAATAAACTAATTGAATTTTAAAAAATGAGCCCAAATTACTGCAAATGGATCTATATGTCTAAAGCACTTTCCGGTCCTTTCCTCATTCATGACTTATTACCGGGTTTGTAACTGGAGTAACACGACAGGTGTCACTAGTGGAGCAGAAACTGCTAACCCGTCCGGAGCACCTGGGTTCACCTCCGGTGTTTAGTGGGGTTCGTGTTACTCGTTCTTTAGTTTAATGTGTAATGTTTGTAGATCGTTGTTTATCCTTTTGTCCTTTTTCTTTTGACCATTGTGCTGTCTGTCGATTTACTGATTCTGATTACCCCTTTGGAATCTTCAAACTCTTCTTATGAGCACCCGAAACCAAAGCAGAAAAGATTATCATACAGAAAACGATATAATCATGTAGTAATATTATAGTGTCACTCTGCTTCACTTCTTGTAAGCATCTTGCATGTTTCTTATATAATTTCCCTTGTTCTAACAGAGCAAAAAGAACTCTTCTCCAAATGAACAAAAATGGCTGAGATTGAAGATTGTTTCTTTTATGTTCACGGAAAATTTAATGTAGTGTTTAAAACACATTTCCTCTTGAAAACTTCAACGGACTAAAATCTCATCAGCTTTTGTGACAAAAGTGGTACTCTCTGTGGTATGGTGGTATCTAAAATGGCTACACAGCATGAAATGTAATTTAATGAAAACAAACAAAACGAATTAATTTTTATGGAATCAGCTTGCATCATTTAGTCACAGTATGTCGTACAATCTCTGATCACTTCGACAGTTTTCTGTAAAATAACATTATGCGGTGTTCATTTCATATCGCTCAGAGTAACCTTATTGCTTTTTCGATAATCAGAATACCACTTTTGCTTTGAAGATTGCCAGGAAATGTCGGTATTAAAGACTTTTGTAATGTGAAAACCTTGTACATTTTAATTCATTTAGAAATAATTTATTTGTGAAATCAAATGAAAGTTTTTTTCAAATCATTGTAATGCTATATTTGTACACTCAGCAGCACATCGCCATTTTACTTTGAAGTTTTGTTCGTTTAGTTTTTCTGTATTTGTTTACTCTGACAGGTTGGAGAAATTGTATTATTTCTGCATCAACTTTACACTGGGAAAATAGTACAAAATATAGTTTTTCTTAAAATGATTACTAGTAATGTCTTTTCTGATTACTTGGTTGATTTGTGTTCATTATAATGCATTCGGAAGCTATCCTCCATCGATGAATCTGTAGAGCTATGATGTCCTTTCTTGTCTTATCTGTTCTGTGGTGTATATATGCAAGGCGACCTATATCATTCTGATAAAAATTGACATAACACCATATGATATTTGTGGTTTTTTTTCTAGTTTTTGTTTATTGTGTCGTATTTTATTGTATCTGTGTGAATTATCAACTACATGTAACATTTTATATTTGGACGCGCAAAAAAATAGCTTAATTCCGGCAAGCCAGGAAAGTGAGAGATCGTGTGTTTGAGGGATAGGGTGTTGATGAGATCGTGTGTTTGTGGGATAGGGTGTTGATTTTGTTTCTATTTCTACTATTTTCGATTATATTTTGGAATTGTTCTGATAGTGCGGTAATTTTAGTTTTTAATGCCTGTACCAAGTCAGGGTCATTACGGTTTTCACAGTTTTCCGGTTGTTGACAGATTTTGTCTGTTTATATAATTATGAGTTTTTACTTTCCCTTTGTAAGATTGTTCGGAGTTCGGTAATTTTGTTATTACCCTTATTCATTACAAAATGATTTTAAAAATAGTTGATTAAAACGAGCTGTCGTTATTTTCTTTGTTCCACTTTATGGACTTATTTTTATTAACATAAGTGGCTTTAATCAAGCAATAAGAAACTATTAATCGTCTACATATCAGAAAACAGCCAATAATGCCATTTTTTTCACTAAACCTGATATTACACAAGTTCTGCTATATCTAGTTATATCTATCTGTTTTAGTCATATCTATGGTTTACGTTTAGGTGGGTATGACATTAATCAGCACTTTAACATGACAGATAACCCTAGACGTGTAACACGCACGATAATCGTCCTGTTAATCGTAGACAGATAACATGCCTTCACGCTGGAGCGTGATAACGATGATAGGTTACAACACCGTGACGCCATTGTAAGTTAGTTAGAAGGCTTCAACATTTAAAAGGCATCGTGTTCTTATAAAACGACTGATAATTATATCACGAGCGTTGTATAATGTAAAAACGTGCTCATTGATAGAGCGCTGTCGTTTTTTTTTCTCTCGTTGGCATGGGTTCAGTAAAACTGATTTTTTATGTTTATTTTTTGTATAAAAGTATCCATTTTTAATTATTTGTTGTCACTTCTTTTGTTGACTGATTTAACAAATCTTCCTGGCAGTATTAAATAAACGTTGGAGAATACTGAAGAGGCAATCAAAAATGAACAATCCAGAGAAACTGGCAACATAAAGTACACAAAACGAAGAAAAACAAAACAAAAACACAACACAGTATGTGTTGGACCCCAATATACGCAAGCAAGCACAAATAATGTAATTAAGATATGATCCCTCCCACAAACAACTGGAGGCATGTAAAGTCGAACCGAACATCATTTTTATGCGGAAACCGATTTAACCAGTCGTCCTGGCAGAATTAAATCAATATCACAATGTTCTCTTATATTTTTTTAAATTTTCAATTGCCCTAAAACCCATTAATATTTTTAATTTGAATTTATTTACTGCAGATTTCAGATACATTAAAAGAAACATCTCTATAACGGAAATGTGTTACGGATATTACACAGTTCTCTCTAAAGTACTCACGTTTCCAATGTTGCATAGAGGTTGTCACGACTTGGGTAAGGAAGGGCATGGTAAAATGTAGTTAAATTCTGTCACTTTTTCAGATATAAATACGGAGTGTCTAATGATAAACATACACACAAATACATAAAATTGTTCATCAACACTTTATTCCAAATTAGAATGGATTTTATTGTACATTGGAGTCTTATTTTGGAATTGTCTGATGCCAAATGTGGATCTATTGCTGTAGGAAGATTGATTGTAAACTTAAAGGAAATTCGAAAAATAATATTCCAGATTGAAAAATAAACTTAAAGCATGGAAGAGCGCTAAGCAAAATAAAAAGGACATGTCATCAGAAGAAAACATCTTATGATATCATAACGTAAGAAATTCATGCAGATTTCATGCAAAAAGTCTAGGACTGAAAAGGCACCACCATAAAAATATAATGATCTCTTTATAAAAACTCTTGCACTTAAAGTGACATCAGAGTAATAGTAACCACACACACTATAAATATAAAGGAAACAAACAAACAAAAGATCAAAGCTCAGATATACTACTTCCAAAGGTAACTTATAGTGGTGGCAGGTGCTCCGGAAAGGTTAGTAATTCAGGGCGACCTGAAGCCAATTGGATCAATGGCTCCCAATTGGGCCCGCGCTGGAGTTATCTGCTCTCGGCTGTTCAAATACACACAACAACACACTGCAAGTTTCCCATACCTTCTATGTCCTGTCCTGGTTAGTATATTATGTCCAATATACGATACTGGTATTAAAGCTTTGTTCCCCAATATTTTATTTTATCTCAGATCTTTCCAAACTAATTATATCAAAAGATGTTCTTATTAAAGCTGCTTGATTTTCTTCAGTTAATTACATCACATTTTGTATTTTTGCTTTGTACTCCATTTCATGGTCACGATCGTTTATTACCTAAAGCAAAAGAGCATATTCTACAGTATGCTTTGAACTCTTTAACCTTTACGACCATTGCAGCCTGGGAATATCTACAAGTGTTGATATGACCATGCTGAGATTTTCTCTGCATTGAAGATATCCTGTTTGATTTTATTCTGTTTGCTAGAAAAAACTTGATATATGTAATCAAAGAAGAATTTACATGCAAAATGTCTCCATCATCAATCGCAGAATAATATGCAAAAGTGTCAAAATTCAAGGAAATGACGAGATCTCAATTAAGACGAGATGACAAACATGGCGACTTTAGATGCTTTTGCTAATTGGAAACCGAGATGTTACTAGAAATGAAATGTGTATTGAATAATATAATGTGACAGGTATATCACTTCACAAGATGCAGAAGTTGTTTACTATATTGGTGTAGCATATTGAGTGAGAAGAAATAATATCTTGGCAAGAAAAAACATAATTCGTTATCATGCCGATGAAAGCAGTTGTCCGTCAAATAATATTTTTTAAAACAACATGGTAACTAAGATTAGCATAACACCACGAACTGATATATATCAAGTCTCAACTGATTAGCAAGAATAATAATCTTTGGTTTCCATGCAGTATTATTGGTTAGCCTCAGATAATGTATATACATAAAAGAAAAATATACTACTATACTGGTTAAACCTCATAGATGGCGTATTGGTTAGCATGATCCGCTGGAGTGTGGTAGATCGCGGGTGCAATTCCCGGTCATATCATTTTTTTGGGGAGCACGGCAATAATAAATTTAACTTCTAACCATAAATTTGACAGCATTGACACAGGTTCGCGGACCAATACGCACCTCAAATGTTAAGGTTTATAGATACATATCCATGGTCTCGGGATTTACATGACAGTTCGTCATATTTGTCCTATCTTTTCCCCCTCATTGCTGTAAGTGACGACAAACACCAGGAACTAAACTCAACAAACATCAGACTTGGACGATTTACACATGTCGATAAGAAACAAGTAATAGTGTTCGCGATAGAAGTAGGCATATGGTATCTTAGTAAATATTTGGATATTATGTGTATGCTCTTCGGTTTTCCGACTCCCAAAGTCTTTGACATTATTTGGCTTTCAAATATTTTGGCTTTCACCGTACCTAATGAAGGTTATTCAAGAAACGCGACGTGCGCAGTGAGAAATGTTTGAAGATACCAAAGAGGTAATCAGAAGCCGCAAATCGGCAAATAGACAATGCAATGGCCAAAATAAAAAGGACAAACAATAATCTACAAAACACTACACAGAAAACTAAAGATGAAGCAACACGAATCCCACTAAAAGCCGCGTTGAACCCAGGTGCTCCGAAAGGGTAAGCAGTTTGAAATCTACGTTTTTATAAGGAGCATATATGATTAAATAATACAGAATCACGGACTCTCTTCTACGAACGATTCCTTTGTGATAATTTGCTATTATAAATAAAGATAAACTAAGCATAAGAATTACACTGTCGTTTATCTTCTGATCAAACAAGAAACCAGAAATTTTTTTTTCCTTTATTTTTTAATAAATTTGCAACGTTTTTGGTGTTCAATAGGGTTCATTTTACTATCTCCATTTTTTGTAATCTTTTAGCTTCAAATTGTCCATTTCCATCTTTCAGAATATTTATCACAACATTATTTACTTTTCCTACCGGATATTGTCCAATACACATTAATTTCTCTGGTCATAATAAAATAGGATCGATTGATTTACGCAGTGGTGTCGTTTCAATAAAACAAAAATGTGTTAAAAAGGGTATAATATCGTGTTCGTCTGATTAACTTTTTAATGGCCTATCTCCATATGGAACAGAGCAGACGATAGCGCGTGCCATGACCAAATCACGTGGTAACTGCGGGTTGTCATGATGTAATGGATATATGCAGCGCCTTGATGATTTTATGCGTTTCCAAATCCCGTTTCACTCATCAGAACCAAAATTTACGGCTATTTAAATGATCTTGCAATTCCATATCAGTGACTCAACACGTTTTGGAATATTGGAACCAATCAAGAACACGGGTTTCATTAGCTAGATAGTGGAAAATATCATGATTTAATGCTAAATCTGTCGTACATGTTTAACAACTATTTCCATCAATATGAACTCGTGTCTTCTTTAACCATAAATTAAGAATTCAATTTATTGGGTTGGAACTGTGAAAAGAACTACCAATAAAAAGAAATTATCAATTGTCTTTTCCAGGTAAGTTTGGAATTATTTGCCTTAGCTGAATTTGGCTACCCCTGTGGTTTTATTACTCCCAAGGATTTTTATTTTTTTTTTGTTTTTCAATCTTTCGACTTTGAGGTACCTGAGTTTAGGTGATTTCAGAAATGCGTCGTGTGCACTAAAATTGATATCTACGTTTTCATTATTTGTTTTTTTAATTTTTCGACTGTGAGGTACCTGATTATGATGATTTCAGAAATGCATCGGGCGCACTAAATTTGATATCTACGTT
>JYMV01048360.1_pt1 | contig 11848 bp, 10 predicted proteins | sample 338911 | NCBI WGS metagenome assembly JYMV01 (sample SAMN03354496, study PRJNA234377) | hydrothermal vent metagenome | biome: Deep sea; feature: Hydrothermal plumes at the Eastern Lau Spreading Center, Western Pacific Ocean; material: Seawater | place: Tonga | collected 2009 | depth 2000 m m
TGTTTCTTGTATACGTGCCTTCCAGGCTCGCAAAAACCTCTCCAGCACAAAACTCGCAGTTATCGGAGAGCATCCGGATGGTTTCCACACCTGTGCCTTTGACAGTGAAAAATTGATGGAAATTTCCGGAGTTACCGTTGAACAGATGGAACTTCCTGACCTGTTCACCGAAGCAGAACAAATCCCTCAAGACACAGTTACTGAGGTCCGTAGTGAATTGGATTTAAAAATTAATGGTCTTGAACTGGTTGAACAAGACCCTCTGGAAAAAAGTATACGTATTTTGTCAGCCCTGAGAAGAAAAGCCGAGAAGGAAGGTTATCAGGGATTTTCGGTTCGTTGCTGGCCGGAATTCTTTACTGAATACGGCTGTGCAGCGTGTGGAGCAATGGGTATCCTTAATTCGGAAGGAATAGCTTCAGGATGCGAAGCGGATGTACACGGGACTATAAGCACTCTGATACTGAACTGGCTCGGTGGTGAACCCTCTTTCATTGCCGATCTTGTAGATATCGACACCAGTGACGATACAGGAGTCTTCTGGCATTGTGGACTGGCCCCACTGAACATGGCTGACCCGGATGCTCCAATCGAAGCCGGCATCCACTCCAACCGCAAGAAACCGTTGGTCAATGAGTTTGCCCTTAAGGCCGGTGAAGTCACACTCTTCCGACTGAGCCAGTCCCGCAATCTTACGAGGATGGTGATAGGTAGGGGGACGATGCTCAAGGCCCCTAAGAGTTTCTCCGGAACGTCCGGAGTGATCCGATTTGACAAACGTGCCTCGGAGGTGTTGGACACCGTGATAAGGGAAGGACTGGAACATCACTACGCCATTTCCTACAGCAATGTTGAAAAATCCCTGCGAATTCTGGCACGTCAACTAAACCTGCCAGTTCTTGAGTTGACGTAAAATGTTAAAACCCTTACGCTACGGATTCATCGGTTGCGGAATGATGGGGCAGGAACATCTGCGGAACTTGGCAATGATCGAAGGTATTGGAGTAACTGCGATCTATGAGCCGGATACAAGAATGCGTTCCGAAAGTGCTCGTTTGGTTCCTAAGGCACGGTTCACGGAATCTGAGGAAGAAGTCATTCGTGCCGAAGACGTAGACGCTTTGGTGATCACAAGTCCAAACTACCTTCACGCCAGACAATTGGAGCATATTTCCGCGATTCGTCCAATGCCTGTACTTGTTGAAAAGCCAGTCTGCACTTCACTGGAACAACTTCGGGCGCTTCAAAGTATGGAGAAGAATTACCCCTCACCAATTTGGGTGGCGATGGAGTACCGCTACATGCCGCCTATCTCTAGGCTGGTGGAGGAAGTCCATTCCGGCAAAACACTCGGCAAGATAACGTCATTAAGTATTAGAGAGCATCGTTATCCATTTCTTAACAAAGTCGGAGACTGGAACCGATTCAACGAAAATACCGGCGGAACGCTTGTTGAGAAATGTTGTCACTTCTTCGACCTGATGTGCTTCATACTGCAGAGCGAACCGGTACGTGTCTATGGTTCTGGAGCACAGGATGTGAATCACTTGGATGAACATCACGATGGTCGAGTTCCGGATATTCTCGATAACGCCTTTGTGGTCGTTGATTTCGCCTCTAAACAGCGTGCAATGCTGGAATTAAATATGTTCGCGGGCGGCTCATGGTTTCAAGAATCGATCGTTGTGGTCGGTTCTCAAGCAAAAGTCGAGTGTCAGATTCCTGGACCGACGCGTTTTTGGCCGACGGACTCGCTGGGAAAGTCTCCAATCCCAACACTCACTCTTAGTCCGCGTGATCCAAAAGGTCCGAAGACACTAGAGGTTCCTGTCGATCCCAAACTTTTGGAAGCTGGAGACCATAATGGTTCGACCTTCTATCAGCACGAACGGTTTGCCCGGGTACTACGCAGAGAACAGTCAGTGGAAGTTACTCTGCAGGATGGCCTAAAAGCCGTACTGATAGGACTGGCAGTACACCGCTCCATAGAAACTGGAAAAGCGATCGACCTCACCAGTGGTGAGTACAGTATCTCCTGAATAATTTGTGAAAGGAATCCACGATCCTGACTGCTAGGTAAAGCTGTGCTACTTTTTACCCCAAAATCATTCGGCTCAGTAAATCGATCACCAGTTATGAAACAAATATTTTATTTTAGTATTTTGGCTATATGTTGATGATTTAATTTGTTATCATTCACAATATTTGTATTTTTCATATATATATATTTAATTTGTGTAACTTAAATAATTTATAATAAATATAAAAGTTATATTTGTTTTTTTGGCTTCCAATCTTTGCAGATTAAACTGTTTGTATCGAGAGGTAAATAAACCTTGCATTCTGTTCTAGCTGCATGATAAATAGCGGCTACAAGCTCAATAGATTTTAATCCATCTTCGGGTTTGATAATATTTGATTTTTTACCCATCAAGTGATTTGCAACTTCTTGAAAAAAACTTGTAAAACCATTGTGATCCTGAAGAATATTTTTTTTAGCCTCAAAAATTAAGTTATCCAGTTCATTTTTTTTGTTTGGATCACGAGCAGTATAAATCCATTCATCCTCACCAGGTGCGTAAGGATTATTTCCACTTTCCACAGATATCTTTTCAAAAACCAACTTCAATCTTGTGGTATCATTAGCAGCTCCTAGAGTTATAGATGATGAAATTAAAGCACCAAACTCAGTTGTCATTGCAATAGAAGCACAATCTTCTGTTTCAATTTGGTTTACTAAAGTAGAAATATTTGCAGACACACTTTTTATATTTCCAAAAAAATATGATAGGAGATCGTGCGAGTGAATGGCGTGACTTAAAATTGCACCTCCACCCTCTCCCTCCCAGCTTCCCCGCCATGGAACATTGTAATATTCTTCATTACGGTTCCAATGAACCTCAGATGAAGCAACTATTGGTTTTCCTGTTTTTCCCTTACTAATAAGATCTTTTAAAATAAGAATATGTTTTCCGTATCTATATTGAAATACTGGATACAAATTTTTGTTCATAGAATTTGAAACATCGATTAATTTTTGTGCCTCATTAACACTTGTAGAAAGAGGTTTTTCACAAATAACATGTTTGCCCGCTTTAAGGAATTTGAGAGCAGTAGAAAAATGAAGATGAGGTGGCAAACAAATGTCTACAATATCTATTTCTTTATTTGTTATTATCATATCCATGCTGTTTTCTATCTGACTACCTGGAGAATTTATCGCAAGATCATTTGCTTTTTCATCATCAATATCGCAGATATAACTTACATTAAAATCGGATAATTCCTTTAAACTTTGAAGATGTGTCGCAGCTATTCCTCCACAACCTAAGATTGCTAATCGCAATGTCATTTTATTGTTTTAAATTGCCAATGAGTTTTGCAGAATTTTGTGCTTTTATTGCAAGTTCCATAACTTTTAAATAATGCGATTGTTGCATCGTAGTTTCAGTACGATTTATAATATCATGCATTAAATTGCCAAAAAATGAACGGCTCCTTGTTCACAACTTCTCTTTCAGAAAAGTCATAATTTTTTCACGCATCTGAGCTGTCTCTTCATGCCCTGCATTTTTATCTACAAAAAATTCGATGTTATTTGAAACGCAGGCTTTTTTATAGCATTTCATAAGCTCATCTCTAGAAAGATAGAAGCATTTCGCTGGTGTGCTCCAGTCCTGTAATCCTACACATACAAGTTGGGGTCTCGGCGCTGCAAGGCCAGCAATTTGTCCTGTGGAGAATTGGGTCAACAAGCCAGGTACTGTCATATATTGGCCATGTCCATCATGCTGTCCTGTTTGGATGAGCAAATTCAAATCAGCAATACAACACATATTTACCGAAGCGCTTATCCTTTCATCAAGAGAGGCTAACCACCAGGCATGTGTACCACCCATTGAAATGCCCAATGTCCCAATTCGGTTGCTGTCGACAAGCGGGTTCTGATTCAGAAATTCAATGCCGGCCAGCAATTCTGAAATCATCTGTCCAAAAAGTGGTTTTCCCCGCCACAGACCAGCTTTACTGCGACTTGATTCATCAGGGAATTGGCGGCCACCAAAGCATGGCATCTCCAGGCACAGTAAAGCAAAACCCTTATTGACAAGCGTTGAACCATAGTCTGACTGCAGTGACCTGCGGCCATCTAATAGTTCCTGCCGTCCGATGTCATATTTTTCGCCATGTGCATGGCAATAAAGAAGAGTGGGGAAAGGTCCTAGACCAGATGGATACAAAAAATAGCCTGGTACGGCTTCATCCAGATTACTGGTGAATTGCCAATCTTCTAAATTAGCAATACCCCATTTTTTTTGTGAAACGAGTTCTGATCTTTTGAATTGGTTTTGCTGATTTTTTATGCCAAGTAGACAAAGGAGGTTGTTCACTTTGGTGTTTCTATCAATTTTCATGGATTTACTACCTGTAATTATATATCAATGACCAGCATCCAATTAATGTTATTAATTTTATACTAACTAAATTAATGATTATTTATGATGCAGTCGTAAAAAGGACGTTAACTTAACCTACTGATATTTCGAAATATAATTAATTTTGATCTTGACTATTTCAGAGCAATATATCATAATATATCTGTATTTTCAATCAGATAAGAAGGATTAATTATGTTTCACGCAAAAGACAACAAATAGGGCTACATTTTCGATCCATTCGAATATTTAGGTCCAAAACGCCTCTCAGAATTAAAAACTTCATGGGCGGAAATTTTTCGTAAAGAGATACTTACAGAATTGCCTGTTGAGTCTCTTCGCAAATATTACCACGAGAAGAATGGTCGTCCGAGCAAGGAAATGTATTCAATGCTGGGCTTGATGATCCTTCAGCAAATGCATGACCTGACTGACGAAAAAGCAGTGGGCGATTTTATATTCGACATCATGCCAAACATTGACAGAGTATACGAACCAGCAACTCGATTGAATCCACCTTTGGTACCATTAGGCACAGAACCAGAAGAACCAAGGGTTGTCTCAATCGTGATGGGATGCTGCACATGATGTTTAAGCTGGGACAATGTGCAGAGAAGAAGTGGAGAAAATTACGAGGTTTTGATTACCTGGCAAAGGTGATCGAAGGTATACAATTCTCTGATGGAATCGAGGTGATTACTGAAATACGGATTGCCGCTTGAATAAATTAACTCAAACACCTCTTTTAACAATAACTCATTCACAAATATAACTTACCGTAAAAATCGGATAATTCCTTTAAACTTTGAATATGTGTCGCAGCTATTCCTCCACAACCTAAGATTGCTAATCGCAATGTCATTTTATTGTTTTAAATTGCCAATGCGTTTTGCAGAATTTTGTGCTGTTATTGCAAGTTCCATAACTTTTAAACAATGCGATTGTTTCATCGCAGTTTCAGTACGATTTATAATATCATGCATCAAATTACCAAAATATGTCAGAGGTTCTTTTGAGGCATCAATATATTCACAGCGTTTTTTATTAACTATAAAAAGATGATCAGTTCCCTCTCTACCAGCTACATCAACATACTTTCTTAATTCAATATAACCTCCTGTTCCAAGAATTGTAAGTCGACCATCCCCCCAGTTTGGAAGAGCGTCCGGTGTGTACCAATCCACCCTTATATACCCTTGACCTTTATCTCCGTGGATAAGAATTTCTCCAAAATCTTCTAAGCCTGTATTTTGAGGATTAGCAAAATTTCCAATACTTGAACTAGTAATTTCAACATCAGTGGAATTTGTAAAATATAAAAATTGATCAATTTGGTGTGATGCTATATCGCACAATATTCCTCCATAATGATCTTGCTGAAAAAACCAGTCAGGTCTTGTCTCTTTATTTAGGCGATGAGGTCCAAATCCAATAGTTTGAACTACGCTTCCAATTTCACCTTCGTTAATTAGTTTTGATGCCATTTGAACTGAAGGAACTTCAAAACGCTCGGAGAAATCTATAGAAAATATTCTTTTTGTTCTATTGATTGTGTTACGGATCTCTTCTAATTGATCCAAAGTTGTGCACCCTGGCTTATCCAGCATAACGTCTTTACCAAATTTCATACATTCCACTGCTAAAGATGATCTTTTAACTGGTATGTCGGCTATTAAAATAAGATCAATATCAGGATCATTTAATAAAATTTTTTTATCAAATACTCTCTGGATTGTTGGTTGTTTTTTTTCAAAGTCTAGGGATATTTTATTTTCATGTTCAGTCCACCACCCCTTACATGTGCAACCAAGTTCAAGCATACCCTTTAGCTGTCCAAAAATATGTCGGTGTTCAACACCCATAACAGCAATATTAATTTTTTGCATCATTAGCTTTTTTCTTTTTATATGATTAAATTGTAATTAGTTTTCCTTTATTTGAAGACTCGATTAAAGCATCGATAAGTTCATGGACATTTAATGCTTCTTCACCTGAGATTAATGAATTGTATTTGTTTTGTACTGATTTTACAAAATTATCAATTAAATCGCGGTGCCAATCATGAGGGAAGGCCATTGGATCAGCCCCTCCACCCGTACCAGATGTTTCTCCAAATTTTTCTGTACGGCCATCTAACCATTTAATAGTTAGAACACCAGATTGTAAATGAGCTGAAGCTTTCTCACAATTTAACGTTATAGACTCGGCATTTCCAGGGAAGGAGCTGGTTGAGGCAAAAATAGACCCTGATGCCCCACTTTTAAACTTTAATCCTCCTGCAACAAAATCTTCAGACTCCATTTTGTGAAATTGAGAAGTAGAGGATAAAGCCTGAACTTCTGAGACTGGACCTGTTAAACTCAACATTAAATCTAATGTATGTATTGCTTGGCTAATAAGGACACCACCACCATCTCGTTCATATGAGCCTCGGCCTGGTTCATCATAATAAGATTGGTCTCGCCACCACGGCACTTGCACTTGAACGGTAAAAATAGAGCCTAAAGAATGTGATAGAATTAATTTTTTTAATTTTTGAGATGATTCTCGAAAGCGATGCTGAAAAACTATTCCTAATTTAACATTCTTTTCTTTACATAAATTAACAATTATTTTAGCTTTTGCAGATGACCGTTCAACTGGTTTTTCCATCAGAATATGTTTTCCCGCATCACTAAATTGCTGAACTAGTTTTAGTCGTTGATTGGGTGGGGTAATAATAATGATAATATCAAGTTTTGGATCATTGATGAGATCTTCAATATTCTTAATAAATGGTAATTCAAAGCGTGAAGCAAATGTTTTGCATTTTTCTGCATTACGAGAAAATACACCCCTTAAATCAATATGATCTCTAAGATCATTAAGTGCTTTGGCATGAGGAGTCGCTGCCATACCTGTTCCTATAACACCTACTCCTAATTTACTCAGACTCATTGTTTAATTCTGTTAGGGATAACTTTTCCGTCTACGCCAAACAAATGCATAAATTTTCTATCAAAACTTAAATGAATTAATTCACCTCTTGATACAACATATTGTCCTGATTGATGAACGATTAACAGGGGGATACCTTCGGCTTTGCAATATATATATGTCTCGCTACCTAACTGTTCAGTGAGTCCCACCTTAATGGTGATGTCTGCTGTTTCTTTTTCAGTAATTAATATATTCTCAGGGCGGATACCTAAAGTAAATGAGTCGCCATTCAAATCGGACTGAGAATTTATTACTTCAATATTTAATAGTCCTGCATTCAAGAATGTGTTGTTTTTTTGTTGTTGGGAAAACTTGACATCTATAAAATTCATCTTGGGGGAACCTATGAATCCAGCTACAAAAATATCATTGGGCTTATTATAAATATCTAAGGGTGAGCCAGTCTGTGCAACATATCCATTGTTTAATACAACAATTTGATCAGCTAAAGTCATTGCCTCTACCTGATCATGCGTGACATAAACCATCGTTCCACCAATTTTTTCATGCAATGCTAATAGTTCTTTGCGCATCACAACTCTCAACTCTGCATCAAGATTTGATAAAGGCTCATCAAATAAAAAAGCTTTTGGTTCCCTAACAATTGCTCTGCCGATCGCCACTCTTTGTTGTTGCCCTCCTGATAAGGCTTTAGGTTTACGTTCGAGATATTCTGATATTTGTAGTAATTTTGCTGCATTATGAACTTTTTCATCAATTATTTTTTTACTAATTTTTAAATTTTCCAGTCCAAAAGCCATATTTTTATATACCGACATATGGGGGTAAAGAGCATATGATTGAAATACCATTGCAAGTCCTCGCTCTGCTGCTGGAACATTATTTACGTGCTCGCCATCAATCAGAATATTGCCGGAGGTCACTTTTTCAAGACCTGCTATTATTCTTAATAGTGTAGACTTTCCGCAACCAGAAGGACCAACTAAAACTAAAAATTTTCCACTTTCTAGCTTTAAATCAACTCCGTGTATAACCTCAGTTTGATCATAACTTTTATAAATATTTTTTAGAATAATTTCGGTCATTTTATAATCCTAAAAACTTTTTCATTTGTCTCTCCTTAGTTCAGCTTGGCGAGGTTCTGCTCTTTGCAATCTAGTTGGGGGATGATTTTTTAATATTTGTCTAATATCATCCATCATCATATCTCTTATGTTTTTATATGATGAGTGTAGAGCTCCTGCAACATGCGACGTATAAAGAATATTGGATTCTTTCCGATATTGTGAGTCAAGAGGTACAGGTTCTTCTGGAAAAACATCAACTGCAGCTCTGTAAAATTTTTTTTCTGCAAGATCAATAAAGGTGTCGAAGTCTACCACCTCTGCCCTACTAACTAAAATAACAGAACTATCATTTCCAATAAGTTTCAATTTTTCTTTATTTAAAAAACTTTCATTTTCACTGGTAACACCTGTGAGAATGAATAAAAATTTATTTGTTGATAAAACCTCATCCAAATTAACTGCTTTTACTCCCTGTGTTTCAAGATAACGATCAGATAGCCATGGATCATAAACTGAAATTTTGCAATTAAAGGGTTTTAAGAGAGGTACGAGAGATTGAGCAAGATTTCCAAACCCAATAAAACCAACTGAAGAATTAAATAGGGTATAGGCATTTGTGTTTCCAGCTATTCCATATTTTTCAGTACCACGTAAAAATTTTTTATAATTTTGCATTGTTCCTCTTGCCAATGCAATGGCATAACCAATACAGGCTTCCGCAACTGCAGGAGCCATAGCAGGAGCGACAGACAACACATAAATACCGCGTCGTTGAGCTTCAAAATAATCAATATTAGGTTCCCAATTAGCTTTAACGTTAATAATTGCCTTTAATTTAGGCGCTCTATTAAGTCGCTCTTTAGGCATATCTGTTTGCCCTATAATTATTTCTACATCGGGCAAAGATTGCTCCACGATACTCTCTGGTGCACGTTTACCAAAGTGAGTGACCAGGTCAGACATATCATTTAATTCTTTTTCTACATCCGCAGTAAAAACCATCTCTTTTGTTCGAGGAAATGGATCAAATAGTATAAGAGGTTTCTTGTTCATTACTTCATACCAGAGCTAGCTATACCAGTTGTAATAAAGCGTTGAAGAAATGCAAAGATTATTGCTATAGGTAAAAGCGCTAGAATAGTCATTGCTAAAAGATAATGCCACTGCGTAATTAATTCTCCTTGGAATGCATTTAATCCAATTTGTACTGTATAGACTTCGCTTCTTCCCAGAACAATTAAGGGCCATAAAAATTCATTCCAGCGCCACATAATTGAAAAAATTGCGAGCACAGCAATAGCTGGAAGCGATAGAGGCAAAACAACACGCCAGTAGATAGACCACTCACTGGCATTATCCATTCGAGCAGCTTCAATTAACTCACGAGGCAATGTTAACATGTATTGACGGAGTAAAAAAACACCTGTGGGTGTTGCGGCCCCTGGCAAAATTACACCCCAAAGGGAATTAACCATCTTAAAACTTGATATCACATAATAAACTGGGACCAATATTATTGTGAGGGGAATAAGCAAAGTACCTATAACAAAAACAATTGCCACTGTTTTACCTTTGAACTCATAAATAGAAAGTCCGTATGCAGCCATTGAATTGATTATAAGAGTAATAATAGTAGCTAGAACAGTTACTAAAATTGAATTTTTCAGGTAATGGAAAAAATTAAATCTTTCAAGCGGTTCAGTATAATTTTCCCAAGCCATTTTAAACTCTCTAATTCTTTCTCTATTTTCAATAGGAATTTTGTATTTTGTCTTTGGGCTGTTAGGATCAACCATTTGTGAAATGATTCCAACCCGCCTAATCTCAGCCAATTCCATTACACTGCCATCCTCCATTTTTACATTATAAAGAAGCAGCGGTTTTTTATATCCTTCAACCACAACCTCTACTTGAGCTAATGGCAAAAAAGTAGGTGGATATTCGGTAAGACCAGCAGCTGTTTTAAAAGATGATAATCCCAACCATAAAACAGGGCCAAACATCAATAAAACTCCAAGTGCTAAATAAAAATAAGAAAATAGATCTGTCCAATGTTTCTTATTTTCATAGCGCTGTTTAGTCAGCATTTTAAAAAGATTTGTTTTTATTGCTATCATTTAAAATATTAAATATCTTGTTTCTTATCTTCCTTACTCCAACCAAGATAAAGCTGAATAAGAGTTAAAACCAAAAGAACGATTCCTAAGATCATTGATGCAGCTGCCGCAAGTCCAAAATTTTGAACAGCACCGGCTGCTGCAAAACCAGTGGTATAAATATATTGAACAATCAAAGAAGTAGAGGTACCGGGTCCACCACCTGTAAGAACATAAATCTCATCAAATGTCTGCACACCTTTTATTAGCGCTAAAATAATTACTACAAGTAAATTTGGCCACAACAAAGGTAATGTAATTCGCCAAAATATACGCTCACGTTTTGTTCCGTCCATTTCAGCTGCTTCATATAGATTGGGTGGAATTGCTTGAAGGCCTGCGAGAATGATCAATGTGTAAAAACCCATATGTGCCCATATAGATACAAACACGACCCAAAACATAGCCCAGGTTGGTTCAGTCAAAAATAACACTTTAGATCCTCCAAAATTTTCAATGAACGAATTTAATAATCCATTTCTAAGAAGTATCCATTTCCAAATTACCCCAACAACAACTGGTGAAAGCAGTACTGGGAAAAAAAATACTGAACGAAAAAAACTTCTACCAATAATTTTTTTATTTAAAATAAGTGCTGTGATCAATGAAAGAATGATCATAAATCCTACCTGGAAGAAAACAAACGTAATAGTATTATAAACTCCTCGCCAAAACAGATCTTCATTGCAACTATTAGGTTCAAGATAGTTTTCACAATCAAAGAGAAATTGATATTGTTTATCTCCAACAAATGGACGATTCTCTACATAAAGTTCTGTTCCTCCTGTAAATGAAAAAAGGAGGTTAATGCCTAAAGGTATGATTACAAATAATCCAAAAAAAAATAAATTGGGTAATAAAAATATGTAGGGCATGCCATTTATCCCAACTATTTTTTGAATAGGGCGCATTAATACATCAATAGCGCTCATTAATAGCCTAAATGGCCATCCCGTTATTTCAAGAATATTTTCTTTTTTAGTAAAATTTTTAATCATTAAGGGCTATCTATAAAACATTACCTAAATCCTGCAATTAGGTGACAAACAAACATGAAAATGGTAACATAGTCAAGTAGTTAACAGCAAATCAACTTTTTGACCTGTCACCATTTCCATGAAGAACTATCATAACACAAGATTGTCCAGAAGATCAGTAAACAACATACAAATCATCCAAGGCGGACAAGACCTGACCGCACAAGCGGGTTTAATCCCGGTGGTTAAATTTTTAAAGAAACACGGTTTTGCGT
>JYMV01000477.1_pt1 | contig 11847 bp, 12 predicted proteins | sample 338911 | NCBI WGS metagenome assembly JYMV01 (sample SAMN03354496, study PRJNA234377) | hydrothermal vent metagenome | biome: Deep sea; feature: Hydrothermal plumes at the Eastern Lau Spreading Center, Western Pacific Ocean; material: Seawater | place: Tonga | collected 2009 | depth 2000 m m
AAAACCTTTAAGTCAGGCCCAGTGGCACTGGTGAGCGACAAGAATGTGAAGGAGGCCATTGCTCAGTTCGATTACGTAAAGATCGAAGGAAATGGAATTCCACTGGTCGTTTCTTCTGTTGGCAAATTAGCAGTTTCATGGGCAAATATAAAGTATGCTCATTAGGAGAACAATTGTCTCAGAATGCTTCTTAAAAGGTTCACTTTGATTTGGCCAAAATGAACCGCTTCTGGAACCTTATGGAGAAAGAATTACCACTGCAGGTGTAGATGGCGTTGTCCAAATCTACACCACAGACATGGATGAACTGCTGCAAATTGCCGAAAGCCGAGTCACCCATCAACTGACAGCCGAGGAAAAGATTAAGTATGGGGGCTTAGATCTAAACTGATTTTACTGATGAGGTGCGGGTTCGGTTTGCCATTCACCTAATACTCCGTAGGAGGAGAACAATCCAGCGGATACTTTCCCTTACCCCCGCGAGTCACGAGACCGCCACGGCGGTAGATATAATACGTCGGATAATTTTCCAGCGCAAAAGAACAACTTTGGAGGAAGTATTGATGCGACAACTTAGCTGGATGTTTCTGGCCTTGTTGGTGTTAGCCGGATGTGGTAATGAAGTCACCAAAGAGGAAGAGAGGCCGAAGGTTGTTGTTGAAGGGGATGCCGGGGCCAACTGGAAAACATGGGAGAAAGATGGATCTAAAATGGTATTGATTCCAGCAGGTAGTTTTGCAATGGGCGATCACTTGGACAATATGGAAAATGATTTACCTACGCATACAGTAGAACTAGATGCTTTTTACATGGACACCTACGAGGTGTCGGTGAGTCGATACAAGCAGCTCTTGGGTGCCACAATATCCGCCCACTGATGACTATCCAGTGGTGGGTGTTAGTTGGAATGATACCACCGCTTACGCCAAATGGGCGAACAAACGTCTACCGGTGGAAGTGGAGTGGAATACGTGGCCTGTGGTGGGTTGGTCATCAGTTGGTCATCAGTAAGCGGCATCCATGGGAAAACGAGATTGGTCATCATGATGCCACCTGGGACGAAACAGGTGGCAAGGACAAAACGAAGCGTGACCTATAAAAGTGATTTTCACCGATGCCAGTGTAAATACTTTCTGTCGATTAACTAACGTTGGCCCAAGTCGTCCCCGAGATCCGTAGCATCGAACTGCCCTTTATCGGCGCAGACGGCGACGACCAACAGTTCGAGACCTTCTGGCGTATCATTAAAGAGGCCGTGGCTGCCCCCCAACCGACTGGGGACCGTGTCCCACTGCGAAACTTGTTGCGTCTCGTCGTCCACCGTCATCCGTCCTTTGCCCTCGATAATGATATAGACTTCCTCCACACCCTCGTGGCTGTGGTAGCCAATCGAAGCGTCGGGTGGTATGAGACAGTGGGCCAAAAAGCCGAAATTGGAGCGAAAATCCTCCGGTCCCCATATCATCCGGCTACCGACCTCACCCTTGCCGCCATGCGATTGGGCATATTTGAGCTTGCTCCGGTCAAGCCGTCCCACCGGCAAACGGTCGGTCGACTCAAGTTCAGCGCCAACCCGGTCGTCGCCTAGATCGGTCGACTTTGGCTCGCCGCCGGACACCACACAGTGAACGTTAAACCAGCGCGTCTCCCTGTCAGTGTGGTTGTATATGGCGTGCTCCTCGCCCGAGCGTAGAGGCACCGTGGCACCGCCCTCGACGATCGCCGTCCGCCCGTTGTGGGTAAACTGCGAAGCGTTGTCGACAGCGATGAAGATCTCCTCACTGTCATCGTGGCGATGATAACCGATCCCTCCACCCGGCAGTAGGATTGCGCAATGGACGAAAGCGAAAGGTGTTTCGAAATCGGCCCGACCCCAAAGACTGTTGAAGAGAATCTTGCCTGCGCCAGCGTGGACGTCTGATAACACCTCCATCTCCTCGCGCTTGGCATTTACTATACGCATGGCGACCTCATTTCTCGCGGTGGAAAAGTTGAAGATTCAGCTGATTCGGGCCTTCGAAGAAGCTCAGGGTGATACCCGTCCCCCCGCCAACGTCGAAAGGCTCCTTGGTGATAGTAACTCCCTTGTTCTTCAGATCCTGAGCGCTATCTTCAACGCTGTCGACATCGAAGGAGATGTGGTGGAAACCGGGCGCCTGACCCATGGTCTTTTGCGGCATGAGTTCGAGTAGGATGCCACCAGCATCTAGAAACACATAATCCTCGTCGTCCTCATTGGCAAAACGCTCCATCACGGTTAAGCCTAGCTTCTTCGTGTAAAACTCCACTGCTCCTTCGATATCGTCGCTGATGATCGCTATTTTATGAATCTTATGTGCCATTGAATTGCTCCTTGTTGCTAAATGGGAATTCATGCTCGCAGCCGGTAAATATAATGCCTCGCACCCGCTACTACAATGAGCTCAGGTGCCGGAAAACGTGCTCGGCAGCCAACTGTGCCTTTTCTCTGGTGCGGTTAGATACTCCCGCCACCTCGACATACTCGGGGGAATGTGCCCCGCGTTGGCGATCATCCCGGCGCCGATAGCGCTTACTCTCATCTTCTCACCAGCCGTGGCTGTCCTTTCGCCATGATTCGAGCATTGTAGTGCCGCCCACGAAATCCACTGATGTCCCGGTCGGAGTTTTCAGATACATGCCAAGTGACCTATATCAGTTTCCGCAGATAGGCAGTAGCATCGGCCATACTTTGCGGGCCGAGGTGTTCCGGGGCGATTAGCCCATCATACTTAGCCGCAGTCAGAGCTTGCACGCATCGAGCCATATCCACGTCGCCGCGATCCAATGGGACTTCGTCGTGGTCCATCAGGCAGGGGCCACGCCTGACTTGATTGCGAGCATGAGCAAAGAAAATCCGCTCAATGCTCCACGTATCGATGGGGGTATGGGGATCTTCGCCGATGAGGGACATTCCCTGGCAGTATGTGACCCCGTTGTTGGGGCTGTCCACCGCTTCCCATATGGCGTGGACGACATCAACCGCCCAAAGATGATTGGCCAATTTCAGGTCCACCTCGTCGGTAACGCCAACCACCTGCCTGAAAAATTCGATGACAGCGTTCCAGCCATCTTCGCCCGGCATAATTATCAATGGTCGGCCAGGGTGGTATTCGTGAAAGTGGAGGAAGCTGTCGAGGGGATAGAACAGCGCGGTGTCGATGCCGGATTGCCCCGTGGCACGCAGGGTTTGACAGATATTAGCGCATCCTTTCTCATCCTGGCCCAACACGGCCTCTCGGGAAGGCTTAGGTATTATCATCCCGGACACCAGAATATTCCGCTCTGCCAATATCTCTCGGAACGGCTGGAAATCTTCGGGCGTCAAATGGCCTCGTGCAGCAAAACCCGGTACGGAAGCAGCATCGAGAAATATCTCATCGACAGCTGCCTCTCGACACCGCTCGACAATCTGGTCGACATTGCCGCCTGCATGTATTGCGATTCTCAAGGTTGATCCTCCTTTGCGACCTTCCCCGTAGGCACCTTTCGGATGCTTACCTAACATTAACTATTCTAGCATGATTTGCATTCTGCGCCAAGAAAATAGTATGGGTTCGAAGGGCTTTGGTGTATAAAAGCTAGACAAAGGAGGGAAGAGTGAGTAATCTTGGTGGTGGCCAAAAAAGGAATCTAAACATCGGCCCTTCAGCCAGACCAAAGACAAGATGGAACGGATGCGAGCACATGAATCCCAATCGCCACAGATTGACGTCAATGGCAACGGGATTGCCAACGAGTTGCTGGACTTACGTGCCCTAGGCGAACGACGCATCTCGACCGATATTTCCAGTCTGTCACTGCCGCCGGCCTTGGGCAGCAAATAGCAGCGGTCACATTCGAGGCAGGGGTAAAGAGTCATAGCCTGGAAGTGGAAGTAGTGGGTAGCCAAATAGAGCAAGTAACGGCGGAGATTATCCAGCCCGGTTTTGACCCTCATCAAGCCGACTTGAACTGGCAACAAATTGAGCGACAGGTAAAGTTGGTAGAACTGAAAATGATCAAGGTGGGAGACAACAGCAGTCACTATCAGTTGGAGTATCAGGACTGTGATCAGGCGGGCGACTATAGATCATGTGGTACGTCAAGATAGTCGACGGGGTGTTGTGCAACAGGAGTCGGGGCCCCTCGAACCCGGGCTGGTGCATTCAAAGGTATAAGTTGCGCCAGTGGTAACTCGACGATTTCAGACAACGCTATTTGACACTATTGAGGTGCTAACCCTGCTCCACTCTTGACAACTAGCATCATTTATTTACCCCTTGCCCGGAAAATAATAGAACCTCAGATTCTGCCAACTACAGAGTCTGTATCTGGTATTGAGGGAAAAAGGTGAGAGGAGCCCCAAAGTTTTCCATGGCCATGACCTCGTCGCCCCGCAGGCGGGCACGGATCTCTCGCGTACGGTGCTTCAGGACGATTTCCTGTTCAGGCAACGGAAAATCAATGGTCAAAACGCGATTGATGGGTGGTTGCGCGATGAACAGATAACCATTTGTGAGGCGTAGTGACTCGCTGGTTCCCTGCAGCTTAATGCTTTCTGGCTTTACCCAAGACGGTATACGGACGAACAGAGGCGCAGCCTGTTTGACCCTGATGCTCAAGGTCGGCATGGTATACGGAGACTTGACCTGAATGGCGTCTGTTTCATGGTCAAATAGTAGGTTGACCCAGTGTCCCGCTTCATCAAGCCGCGCAACAGCACGATATGCCTCACACAAGGAACCAACTGTGCCACCGACGATGTCCATGTTGAAACTCACCTGAGCACTTTCAAGGGGATGATGGCCATAGGGTGCCGGAAAACCAAATGCACCAAGATGCCTGGCAGCAACATTTCGTCTGCCGTCAATGCCATCAGGGTTTGGGGGGTCTTGGATAAAGGAGGTATCACGTAATTGAGACGGCAGTAAGTGTCCACGCAGAATGCGCTCAGCGTCTTCGTAGTACTCGACGTAACCCCAGCGACCCAAAATCAACGCTGTTTCCAGGATATCTCCGGTGTTATTCACTTCGCCCCGGTCGGGGGATGCATCCTCGTGGCTGGATTCGATCACCCAGCCCAAGGCATCGCGAATTTCCCACAGCCCGTTATCATAGAACGCTTTCACCCGATTCATCAGATGGGAGTCCACGGTCAAATCCGCTAGCTGAGCCAGAGATGACATGACACAGGTGGTTGAATGGGTATGTGCACCCAGTTCCTCACGATTGTATTGACCGTCTTGGGTAAAATATCCATCAATGGCCTTCTCCTTCAGGACGATGGCCAAATCCAGAGCAGGAGCATATCTGGCAGCTCGATAGTACTTCACCAGTGGACCAATCGCGCGGGCCAGGGCAGTTATAAAGGTTCCGCCTTCGGTGAAGGGGCTGTCTGGGCCCGGTAGCTTCAATCCATGTTCTTGGGAAAGGCGTTGGCGATTCCAACCGCGAGTCGCGTCCCAGTATGCAAAGATGGTGCAGATACTGGCCTCAGCGAGGTCACGGGCCTTTCTTAGGTGGCGGTATTTGACCAGTGAATAGAGCGCATGAAACCCTTCGCGAACATTGTGTGGGATGAAATTGACCAGGTGACCGTCAATTGTCTCTCGGTTGAGGGGCAATGGGACAGGGCCACTATAGGAGAGGAAGGCCGCACGAGCGTGCTTTTCCACGCCATCCTCCTCCAATTCGATGCCGATGGCGTCTTCAGCGTTTAGTAGCGCATTGAGATGCCGACCCGGAACATGAGCCTCCGAATGGTAAGCACTGAAACGAAGCGCTGCCTCCGGCTGCACCTGCGATCCGAAAAAGGGAATGTCATTGTCATCCGCATTGAAGACGCTGCACATCGTCTGGCAACCCAGACGAATTGCCTCACCAATATCGGTTGTGTTTACATTTTTGAGTTTAACCATGATAATACTCCTTCGTCAAATTAGGGTTATTTAATTTTCAGGATTCCGTCCCAAAATGGCAAAGGCTTGGAGGGAAGGGAAGAAAAACGGAGACGAGGTCTCCTTTCTTTCCAAGACCGTAACCCCAAACCGGAATCACCGCTGACCTTGGATCGGAAAGGGAAATTTCAAATGGGTGATAGGCTGATCTCTAACCCTTCCTATTCTTAGCAATTAGCACCGGAGATAATCATGCTGATAGGAGTGAACTAGTTTGGCTGACTCCCTGCTAGCGTGATTCGATGCATGATCCGTCTGAAACCCGGATAGTCGTTTACCGGATTATGCTGGGCACAGCGATTATCCCACAAGGCCAGACAGCCCTGTCTCCACCGAAAGCGACAGGTAAACTCTGGCTTGACCTGATGTTCAAAAAGATAGCCCAGCAGTGGTTGGCTCTCTTGCTCGGTCCAACCTTGGAAGTGCGTGGTGTGAGCTTTATTGACATAAAGTGCCTGGCGCCCGGTTTCAGGATGCGTTCGAATTACCGGATGGGCGGCACTCAGCACTTTCAATTCTACCCCAGCATCACGCAAGCGGTTTTCCCGTGTTCTGGAAACTTCCGTTTTGGTCGAAGTATTGACGGCCACCAGATTATCAAGTATCTTCTTTAGTCCTGACGATAGGCTTTCATATGCCAGATACTGGTTAGCAAAAATGGTGTCTCCACCGTATGGTGGCACCTGGACCGCGTAGAGCAAGCTGGCCATTGGTGGTTGTGGCAGATAAGTGGTATCGGAATGCCAGACACCACCAAAGTTGACTCGTTCATGTTCTAGTTTGGTCACCGCTGTAACCAGTGGACATTCGGGCAATCCCTTCATTTGTGGGTACAGCATGGGATGACCAAACTGTTGGGCAAAGGCAAGCTGGTCACCCGGGGTTAGTTGCTGGTCGCAGAAAAATATCACCAAATAATCGAGGAACGCCTGGCGAATTTCAGCCACCGTTTCAGGCGTCGATATCTGAGTAAGATCTAGGCCATTGATCTCAGCACCAAGTCCACCAGCAATGGGGCAGGCCTCGATGTAGCGGTAGTTGCGTTGTGCGACTTGATCCATTATTTCTCCTAATATCCCAGGTTATAACTCAGCCCCCATACTTCTTCTTTTTCCTCGACAGCCGGTTGGTGGAGCGCTCGGCTGTCGGCGGTTGGTAGCAGTTCATCCATGTCGTGGTGTAGATTTGAACCGAGCCGTCCTTATCTACAGTAGCAATTCGCTACCCACCAGGTTAATGCATGTTGACAGTAAGAAATACAGCTATTTAACATGGTAACCAAACAACCTGGGATTACAAATTACAGACAGGGCTATTATAAGGATCTTGGTCTATCCCTGCAAACTTCATTAGAAGACACTTCTTCGTCACTTGTAAGGAAACCAGTGGTAATTGGTCCAACCTTAACACAGATCAAAGCTTCCTTTTTTCTTTATCTTGCAATCTCTACCCATCCTCACAAACAAAATTATTGCGTTCCTCTTCTTTCTCCCGTTACTTCTTCGACCACATTAGTAGGAACGATACCATGGAAAATGCCTTTGAACAGACACAGAAACAGATGAAGGAGATGGCTACCCATCAAGCCCAGAACCCACAGATAGACGTCAATGGTAATGCTATAGCTAATGAACTGCTGGATCTGAGGGCCTTGGGTCAACGTCGTATCCCGGCAGATCTCTCCAGTCTGTCCCTGCCTCCGGCTTTTGCCAGCCAACTGCAAGCCAAAACCATCAGTTAGGGAGAGAGCCAGACTTTTGAGGTGGAGCTAGTTGGCAGTAACCTGGATCAGGTATTTGTAGAGATTATTCCACCCAGCTTTGATGCCAATGCCATCTTCAAAGATCGACAACAGGCGGAACAGAGGGTGACGGAAGTGGATTTGACAACAGTTGAGAGTAAGAGCGACCAGCCTAAATACCAACTGCAATATGACGGTTTTGATCAGGTGGGAGAGTATCAACTGATCTTCCAGGCCAGCAATGTAGACGAGTTTACTCAACCGATGCAGACAACGGTGACAGTAACAGAAGGCAGAGCCAAGCCAGCAAACAAGCTAACGGGAGATGTCAACGGTGGCGGCACAGTCAACATCTTTGACCTGGTGATAGTAGCGGGTAACTTTGGTCAATCACTGGCTACACTAGCTATAGCATCTGAGATTGAACTGACTACAGAACAGAAGCACCACATTGCCTCAGCTATAGACCAACTGGAAGCTAGGCCTCAACGCTCATCAGCAGAAGAAATGGCTCTCAATGTACTTAAAACTATCTTACCAGAGAGACTACCCAGTCAAACCAAATTGTTAGCCAACTATCCTAACCCATTCAATCCTGAAACCTGAATTCCCTTTGAGTTAAGTCAGGATACGAAAGTAATTGTCACTATCTATGATGTGCGGGACCAGCGGATACGGCAACTACAGCTGGGCATGGTGACGGCGGGTAGATATGTGGCCACAGACCAGGCTGTCTATTGGGACGGTAAGACAGAAACGGATGAGACTGTTGCCTCAGGCACTTAATTCTACCGCTTAGAAGCAGGAGATTACAACCAGACACGAAAGATGGTGATTCTGAAATAAGAGTTTTAAGCAATTAAACGGCTATTGATACCCGCGCAATAGATAACTCGTATATGGGGTAATCAGGCGGGTATCAATAGCCCTAGTTGGTACCCTTTTCCTTCTCATTACTTCTATTCTTGGCATCTCCTTAGATGCTGACCTAATCTTTCAAAACTTTTTTCTCTTACTCTTCAAGAAAATGCTATCCTACTTATAAATTGTTGCATCTATATAACTGACTCACATTTTATTTTGAAGGCTTTAATGAAAAGACTAGTTTGGTTACTGATCTTAGTTGTTTTAACAATTATGGCCTATGCCGGAGACAAAACAAATAAGACGCTGACAATAGATGATATTTTTCCCTCTGATCGGGTCTTAGATGTGAAAGTTACGGTTGAGCCCAAGGATTGGGACACCATTCGCAAACAAAGTCAAGATTTTGAAACTGCCTTGGCTGACAGGCGACAGTATCATCCCATTGATTCGCCCTATACTTATGTTGAAGCCACTGTTTCCATTGATGGAGTAATCTTCCTTCAGGTTGGCATTCGTAAAAAAGGCTTCCTTGGCTCTTCGCGAAATCCTAACCGTCCGTCTCTGAAGGTCAAGCTTAACCAAGTGGATAAAACAGGTCAAATCGATGGGTTAACCAATTTAACCTTTAACAATAATGAACAAGATCCGAGCCTGATCAGCCAGTTTATGGGCTATAGCTTGTTCAACCAAGTTGGCCTACCGGCTCCTCGTTGTGCTTATGCCAAGTTGACAGTTAATGGCCAAGATCTAGGTGTCTATACCCATGTAGAACGAATACATAAGCCCTTGCTGAAACGGGCCTTTGGTAATGAAGACGGAGTCTTATACGAAGGCACGCTGGTTGATTTTTACCCTGACTGGGCCGGAAGTTTTGAACACAAGTTAGGTTCCGACGAAGTGGGCCGGCCAAAAGTGCAGCAGTTGATTGAGATGTTACGCCAGCCCGATGAAAATATAGAGACTGACATAGGTAAATTGGTTGATTTGGATTCTTTCTATACCTTTTGGGCCATGGAAGGATTACTGGGCTTTTGGGATGGTTATTCAGGCAACCGAAATAACTTCTTTATTTATCTCAATCCGGAAACAGATAAATTCCACTTTATTCCTTGGGGAGCGGATGGCTTATTCGAGCGATTTAGTCCCAGTTGGTATAAGGGGGATAAGAAGGATCCAGTTTCAGTTAAAATAAGAGGTGGATTGATAGCCAATCAGCTGTATCAGCTGGAGTTGGGACGTCAGCGTTATGAACAGACGCTGAGAAAGATTATAGAACAACGCTGGAATGAGAAGGACCTATTGGCAGAAACGGAGAGAATAGAGGCTTTAGTTAAGCCATATCTGACCACCACACAATCAAGATTAGTCCAATCAGCTGATAAATTTGTTGAGTTATTGGCTGAGAAAAGGAAATTCATCCGACAACGGCGTGGGGAGATCATGACAGAAATTGCCGAGGGAATGCCGAAATGGGAGGTCGAACCAGTGCAACCATTTGTCATCAGCCGTATGGAGCAAGAGATCCCGTTTTACTTCGGCTGTATTACCGGAGGATGCATTGGATGTGTTAGCACCATACTGGTTAGTTGGCTGATCAATCGTTAATCTTGGAAAGGCATTAATTGCTGTCTTTATCACATTAAGCATATATCCCAAGCTTTCAGCCGTCATCACTGCCCGCGCAAAAGATAATTCGTGTACGGGGTAATCAAGGCTCCTTATATGGTTACTCTATACCCGCCTAATGCAAGATCAGTATAGGCGATGTTGGCTCAAGCCAGTGCCTTACCATAGAACATCTTGTCGCTCTTGGGATGAGCCTTCCCTAAGAATCTGGCTGACACATCGAGCCTCATCGAGCCTCCACTTTGGGTGCTATGCGCCCGATTTGATTGAACCAATTGCTGCCAACTCTTTACCCCCACTAGTCACGATATGCCACGGCGGTACATACATTACGTCGGATAATTTTCCAGCGCAAAAGACAAGCTTCCAAAACAGCGTAGCACCCCACTCCATCTGTAGGAATATATCCGCAGCCATATTCAACCTCTACTTCGGACAAGGAAGCAACTGGGTTTGAAGAATATACTTCATTATGCTACTATGAGAGAGCTTAAGCTCATTTATGATGTATTGCCGTAAAACATCTTTCCACAATTTCAATTTTCATGATAAAGCGTAGTGAGGAATGTGATGGCAAAGCCCTTTTTCTACATTGTTTTGTTTCTGATGGTCACTACTTTTAGTGCAGTTGATAGTCGGCCAGTTATTCCACCTGAAATGGTCACAAAAGACCTCGTTGGATTTTGGTCTTTTGATCAGACAACCATTAAGGGGAAAACTGTAAACGACATCTGGTCGAAGAATCATGGTACCATCAAAGGTGGTCCGAAAAGTGTCAAAGGTAAATTTGGTGAAGCATTGTCGTTTGACGGTAAAAAGGATCTGGTGGAAATCCCACATCATGCCAGTTTAGACCTCAAAAGAGAAGTCACTATTGAATTCTGGTTTCTGCTCAAAGGTCAAAGTGGTGATAATGAATACCCTAGGCCAGTGAGTAAAGGACAGTCTTTAGGGGATAATTCTGGTTATGGTGTGTGGGTTAGAGATACTAGAAATCCAACAGATATTGGATTTCGCTCGGTAACCTTGGATCCAAAAGACACGCGTAAGACAGGTTTGCCTAGCTATGATAATAAAGATTGGCATCACGTGGTCTTAACTTATAATGGTAAAAAAGGGATGCTTTACTTGGATGGCGAAGTGCTCGCAGATCAACCCGTCAAAGGTGATTTGTCACAAAACGAAGAGCCACTGCATATCGGTGATGCACTCAACATGCGTCATTTTAACGGTCTGATTGATGAAGTCCGGATTTACAATCGAGGTCTGACACCAGCAGAGGCGAAACAGAACTTTGAGATTAAGTCTAACAACTTATCGGTTCGAGTCGCAGGAAAAATGACCACTGTATGGGCCAAACTGAAGGGGAATTGATTTCTTGATTTTCATAATTTCTCATAGTTTCTTCGTTCAACCAATCTATGATAAAACATCTTCCGCTTATTGAGCTGGGAAAATCAGATACTCAATCCTTACCCTTATTGAAGGTTTGAAACTCGTATCTGGAACATATCGTGTACGGGTTAATCAAGCGGGTCGCAGCACATGTTTAATAACCCAGTTGGGATTGGTCAGTATCCGCCTGATACTTCGTAGGCAGAACAATCCAATGGGGCTTTCCCTTACCTCCACCAGTCACGAGACCGCCACGGCGGT